>ULWW01037167.1_pt1 | contig 25995 bp, 21 predicted proteins | sample 1960741 | NCBI WGS metagenome assembly ULWW01 (sample SAMEA4835823, study PRJEB28245) | human gut metagenome | biome: gut microbiome; material: fecal sample | place: Denmark | collected 2008
GTGCGGGGGGATGTTATATAGTCTTACCAAAAAGAGGCAAAGTTTGGAACTCTCGTTTCCGAATATAACCTTTACAAGAAAAAATAATACGATGAAGCATTTCTATCATTATTTGTTGACCGTTTTTCTGGCAGGGCAAGTACCTGGATGGGGGCAGAACGCAACGGAAAAGAAACACATCTTCGTGAACGACAGTATAACCGTAGATCTTCCGGAGGTGTTTGTAAAAGCGGAACGGCCGCTGGTGAAAGTGTCGGAAGGCAAGTTGCAGTACGACATTCCGAACCTGGTAAAAGATAAACCGGTCGATAACGCTTTTGATGTGATAGGCGAATTGCCCGGTATACAAAAAGATGGGGATAAGGTGTCGATTATCGGAACCCCTTCGACCTCGATCCTGATCAACGGACGCAAAAGTTCGATGACAGCGGAACAATTGGCTGGCTTATTGAAATCCACATCTTCATCCAAAGTAAAACAAATAGATGTGATGTATAGCACGCCTCCCCGGTTTGGCGTGAAAGGTGCATCCATCAATGTCGTAATAGAAAATGACAAATCTTTGAAAGACGTGCTGAAGGGGGAAATCTCTTTGACGGGTAAGCAAGGTTATTTCTTTTCTCCATCCGGTCAGGCGAACCTTTCGTATATCGGGAAGAATTACTCGGCTGATATCTCTTATTCGGCCGCTTATGATCATGGACGCCAGGAAGAGGAAATGATTGCCCGACCGACTGTAAACGATCGCCCGTACGATATTAGGCAGGATGACTGGTATAATAATGTAAGCCTTTCTCACAATATACGGGGAGCTTTCGATTTCGATTTGAAAAGTAAAGACCGCTTGTCACTTTCCTATACCGGCCGTTTTTACGACCCGGATAAAGTATCGAGAAGAGGCGCGTTGACCGAGTTTGTCGATATCCGGCGGGTAGAGACGGAGCTGGAATTGTCCGGCGCTTCGAATCTGCATAATGCCCGGATGGATTATATCGGTCATAAAGGGTTCAGAGCCGGGATGGATTATACTTTTTATAAGAATGACGACAAGCAACATTTGGTTAATGACTTTGAAAAAGAGGAAGAGCAGACAATCTCAACTCTGTCTTCCCAGCAGGTACAACGTGTTGATCTTTATATGAACGACAGTCGTAAATTGAAAAAAGAATGGATGTTGGATTACGGAGTAGATGCTTCTTTTTCCGATACCCGTAACGAGTCCGGTCAGTCGATCAATGGTGGGAATGCTCCTGAAGGAACTTTCCGCCTTAAACAAAAAGATTATTCAATGGGTGCTTTTGCCAGTTTTACGAAACAATTCGGGAAAAAGGTTTCATTGAATGCATCCCTTTCCTTGCAGTATTATAAAGCATCCGTCGATTCGGCAGGAAAGAAAAAGACATTATGGAACAGGGCCGGCCTTTTCCCTCAATTGAATTTTACTTACAAGGTGGCTCCGTCCGGTATGCTGATGTTTTCCTTTTCGAGTGATAAAACCTATCCGTCCTATTGGATGACTACTCCTACTACCTATTATATGAATGTCTACAGTTCTATAATCGGGAACCCGGACCTGAAGCCGCAGCTCTCTTATTCGATGCAACTGAATTATGTCCTGAAGAGCAAGTATGTATTCGGCTTATTTACAAATATACAGCCCGATAAAATACAACAGATGACGTACCAGCGCCACGATGAGTTGAGGTCCGTATTCCAGACAGTGAATATGGATATCTACAATATGTACGGAGCGGTCGCCGTCATCCCTTTCAGGCCTTTTGATTTTATGAGTTCCAGGCTGACGCTGATGGGCTGTGCCATTCATAACAAAGGGACGCTTTATGATGTCTTTTTCGACCGTAAAAAACTGTTTGGCCGGGCCGAATTGAACAATACCTTCTACCTGACCGAAGACCGGAACTTGTTGTTGGAGTTGCGGGGCTATTGTATATCTCCGGTCATACAGGGATTGTATGATGTCGATCTGATATACAACGTGTCGGCCGGTCTGACCTGGACATTCGCGAAAAAGAAGATGCGCCTGACGGTTCGGGGTAATGATTTGTTCGAGGGAGGCAATCCCGTTACCCGTGTGGATGAACAGGGGCAGAAAAGCCGCATGAAACTGTGGCAGGATAGCCGGAATGTGACACTGACATTACGGTATAGTTTCGGTGGCTACAAAGAGAAAAAGGCAAAAGAGGTAGACACTTCACGTTTGGGGACGGGGATTTGATATGCTTGCTGTCCAAATACCGGGATGAATCAACTGATGGCGGAAATGTTGGGAGGTATAGTAAATAAGTCTTGAAGAACAATTGTTTGTGTTATTATATTTTATACCTTTAGCGCTGACTTGCTAATGCTATCCTGTACCTCTTAGTTAGTTATCCTGTACACCCTGGTAAACCATCCTGTACATCTTGACCGATTATCCTGTACAGGCTGTTGTTACTGAGTGGTTACTAATAAGATATAGGATGGTAACCTTTGAGATAAATCGTGTTAATGTTAAATCTAATAGAAAGATAATAGTATGGCGGTAAGATACAAGCTGACAAAAATCAATGACAATATTACTGATAATAAGACGGTAAAGTATTCGGTAACGACGGTAAGCTATGACAATGTGAATTTGGATGCTTTAGCCGAGCAAATAGCCGGATCCAGTACATTTTCCTACGGCGAAGTGAAAGGACTTGTGGAAAATCTGACTATTCTGATTGCGGAAGCTCTGGAAGGCGGCAATACCGTGACGATCGACGGTTTGGGAACATTTTCCGTAACTGCCCGACCCAACCGTGAAGTGGAAGATCCGTTGAAAATCCGTGCCGAATCTATTAAGCTGAAAGGAATTGGCTTCAAACCCAGCCCGAAACTGAAGGAGAGGCTGAGAAGTATTGAGTTTACGAGGATGAAATAGGTTTTATACATAAAGTTTACGGGAAGTATTTGCCATTTGCAATCTTACCAGGTAATAATTTGTATAATAGTTTGTTATTCCATTGCAAATATCTTTTTGAGTTTGCAATGGAGTTTGTCATTAGTCATAAAACAAAAGTTGCACAAATGAGTCCGGATATGAAAATAACACAAGTGAAGAGTAATGGTAAGTCTTTGAAAAATATAGAGTTGCCAGATGTGATGACTGCGATAAGATCCGGCGAACAAGCCAGGGTGGTGAATGAACATCGGGGGATATTATCCTCTTCAATGCCTGGCGATCGGAACATTCATGCGACGGATATTCCTGTTTTGCTTTTTGCCGCCCGGTTCAGGAAAAAGGAAAGCAGGATAGAGTATCAGGTGTATAACGGGCTGGTGCTGATGGATGTCGGCAATCTGGCGGATAGGGAAGAGGCCGTGGAGGTGAAGCGACTCGCTTCCTTAGCCCCGCAGACAATGGCTGCCTTTGTCGGTTCGAGCGGGAAGAGCGTGAAAATACTGGTTCCTTTTGTGTTGCCCGACGGTTCCCTTCCGGAAAAGAGGGAGTTGGCCGAGTTGTTTCATGCGGTGGCCTACAGGCGTGCAGTGGCCTTTTATCAGGCTCATCTGCAACGTCATATAGAGATGGGGGAGGAGGCATCGTTGGAAAGAGGATGCCGCCATTCTTTTGATCCTGGTTTATATTATAATCCGTCGGCCACACCGTTGATTCAGGAGCAACCGATGCAGATGCCTGCCGAACCGACCTATCGGGAGGTGGTGGCCAAAGAGGAAGATCCGCTTTTGCGCATGATGCCCGGATATGACCGCAGTCGTATCGTTTCCCGTTTTTATAATGCCTGTATGTTGGACGCCCTCGAAAAGACGGGTGGCTTGGATGAAGGAAAAGAGGTCAGGCCTTTCCTGACAAGGTTGGCTGAAAATTGTTTTCGCTCCGGTATTCCGGAAGAGGATGTGGTTCGCTGGACAAAGATTAGCCGGAATCTCGAACTGTTTGAAGAGGAGATCCGGGAGACGGTTCACATGGTGTACCAACTGTCGAAGTGTTTCGGGAAGAAGCCGGTGATGCCTGCCGAGCAACTGCTTTCGATAAAGACGGACGAGTTTATGAAACGGCGGTATGAGTTCCGGCGGAATATGCTGGCAGGCGAAGTGGAGTTCCGGGCAAGAGGTTCGTACTATATCCATTTTGCCCCGGTTACCGAAACGGTTCTAAATAGCATCGGTCTGAATGCGCAGGCCGAAGGGCTGGCTCTTTGGGATCGCGATGTGAAGCGGTATGTTTATTCCGACAGGGTTCCGGTCTTTTATCCGTTGGAAGATTATCTGGAATATTTGCCGGAGTGGGACGGTAAGGATCATATACGTGCACTGGCCGATACGCTGCCGACCGCTAATGCCCAGTGGCGCAATCTGTTTTATATCTGGTTCCTGAGTATGACCGCCCACTGGTACAGGCGCGAGCATTTGCATGCAAACAGTTCGTTGCCTTTGCTGGTCGGTCCGCAGGGATGTGGCAAGTCCACCTGGTGTCGGAATTTGTTGCCGCCTTCGCTTCGTATGTATTATACGGATAGCATTGATTTCAGTAACAAACGGGATGCCGAACTGATGCTGACTCGTTTTGCCTTGATCAATATCGATGAATTCGATTCGGTCAGTTCCGCTTACCAGAGCTTTTTAAAGAATGTCTTGCAAAAGCCGGTTGTCAACGCTCGCCAGCCTTATAAGCGAAGTATTCAGGCATTGCACCGGTATGCCTCTTTTATCGCGACCTGCAACAATTACGATCTGTTGACCGATCCGACCGGAAGCCGGCGTTTTATCTGTATCGAGATATCCGGTACGATAGATAATTCAACGTCAATAAACTATGAACAGTTGTATGCCCAGGCAGTGGCTGCTTTAAAGAATGGCGAACGTTATTGGTTTACTTCCGAAGAGGAGTTCTCGACAACTCGTAACAATGAAGTATTCCAGCAACTGCCTGTCGAAGAACAGTTGTTTCTTCAGTACTTTCGTGCCGCCCGGCCGGGAGAGGAGAGTCTGGAATTATCCGCCATTGAAATTCTCCAGTATCTGCAAAGTGAAAGTGGCATTAAGTTGGGCAATAAACGGTTGACCTACTTCGGCCGCCTGCTCCAGAAGAATAAGATCCCTTCACGCCGCACGATGAAAGGAACTTGCTATTCGGTGGTGAAGGTGGGATAATGTAGGGTGGATAACAAATGTTATTGCAAATGAAAAAGAGTTTGCAATGAAGTAATAGATTGTTATATAGCTACTTATAGGTCGCTATTGCAAATGGCGAATGGATAGCAGAAAATTATTATATGAAATGATGAAAGAACAAGATTTTATAGCGCATGTCAGAGTAGAAGAGGATGCTTTCCGGATACAGACGGTGAAGGAACATTCAGTCGGTACGGCCACATTAAGCGAATCGTTTGCATCTGTTTTCGGGGCGGCGGCTTGGGGAAAGCAGAATGGCTGGTGGCATGATATGGGGAAATATACAAAGAATAGTTTTCAACCTTATATCCGTAACGCATCCGGCATGGCAGTGGAACAGAAAGTAGTGGATAAACCCGACCATTCCTCGGCTGGAGCGATTCTGGCGAGAGAAAAATTGCCGGGTTATTATCCTCCATTGGCTTATTGTATAGCCGGACATCATTCGGGATTGCTGGACTGGACTTCTTCCGGGGAGGCCAATTTGAATAGACGTCTGTCTAAAACAGATTGCTACCAGGAGATGCTGAAAGATGCACCGGAAGAGATGCAAGAGGTGGTTGCTTCGTTAGACCAGCCTTTGATTGATGATTTTGAGAAGGATATACATCAATGGATTCGCATGTTGTTCTCTTGCCTGGTTGATGCCGACTACTTGGATACGGAGCGGTTTATGCATCCGGAACAAGCAGCCAGGCGTGGGCAATATGATTCTATGGAAACGTTGAAGGATCGGTTTGATGTCTATATGGAATCGCTTACGGCAAATGCACCAGCATCTTTCATCAATGAGAAACGGGCGGCTATCCTGTCCCGTTGCCGGAAGATGGCCGAGAGCCTTCCCGGCTTTTTTAGCCTGACAGTTCCGACAGGTGGGGGAAAGACATTGGCGTCGATGGCTTGGGCACTCCTCCACGCCGTTCGTTACAAAAAAAAACGGATTATCATCGTTATTCCTTATACGAGTATTATTGTACAGACGGCTGCCGTGCTCCGGGATATTTTCGGAGCGGAGAATGTGGTGGAGCATCATAGTAATTTGCAACAGGATAGTAACGACGAACGGTCCCCTTCTTTGCTGGCAACGGAAAATTGGGATGCTCCGATCATTGTGACGACAAATGTGCAGTTCTTTGAATCGCTGTATGCTTGCCGCACTTCGCGATGCCGGAAATTGCATAATATCTGTAACTCTGTTGTTATTCTGGATGAGGCGCAGATGTTACCGGTTGAGTTTTTGCACCCCATACTGGATGTCTTGCAGAGCTTGCAAGCCTCTTTTAAAGCCAGTATTTTGTTTACTACGGCCACATTACCCGTTTTTTCCGGTCGGATCGGAACAGGACCGGGGGCTTTTGACGGACTGAAAACTCCCGTGACAGAAATTACTTCTGTGCATGATAATTTGTTTGAGGCTTTTAAACGGGTGGAGCTGCATTGGCCGGAACCAGGCACAACCACTAACTTCGATGAACTTGCCGACGAGCTGTCCGGGTATGATTGTGTGCTATGTATTGTAAATACCCGTAAGGACGCGCGCGAGCTTTACCGGCGGATGCCTGAAGGAACTTTACATTTGTCGCGTATGATGTGCTCCGCGCATATCATGGAAGTTATAAAATTGATCAAGCAGAAATTGAAGGACAATGAACCAGTCCGTGTGATAAGTACGCAGTTGGTTGAAGCCGGGGTAGATATTGATTTCCCTGTAGTATACCGTGCTTTTGCCGGTCTGGATTCAATCATACAGGCGGCAGGAAGATGTAACCGGGAAGGCAAATTGAATCATGTGGGTAAATTAGGTCAGGTTTTTGTCTTTAATTTGGAGAATACTCTTTTGCGTGGTTTGATGGGAAAGGGAGCGGCTGCTTTGCGGGAGATACTGTCTGTTTCCGATGGGAGCGACTTGTTTTCTCCGGAGTGTATGGCTCAATATTTCAGCTTATTCTATAGCAATTGTAACACCTTTGATAAGGCTAATATAAAAGGTCTGTTATATAAAGGTTTTGCAGAAATGCACTTTATGTTTGCAACTGCTGCAGAGAAGTTCCGGTTGATAGACGATAAAGACTCGGTATCCATCTTGGTCGGCTATGGTGATGGTGCAACCTTACTGGAGGAACTGAAGCGGATTGGCCCGGAATTTTGGTTGTTACGTAAGCTACAGCAGTATAGCGTATCCATTAGAAAATGGGATTTCGAACAGTTATGTAAACAGGGAACAGTGGGAGTGTATGCTGGGATTTTTATATTGGAAGATGGAAGGTGTTATGATGAACGGGCCGGATTGGTTTTGGACGGTGCTTGGGTAGAGGAACTACTGTTGATGTGATAGGTGTTACAGATTGAGTTGGTTATAATAGTGCGTTTGGATTGAAATGTGTCTGAATTACAACAATAACATTACCGTCGCATCCTTTACGGGTGCGACGGCTATGACACGTGTATCAACTTCTGGCCAATGCACGTACCTATATAAGGTACGACAGACTCCGAAGGACACGCGTACCGGTTGTCAACTGTTTCAATCCACGTACCTATATAAGGTACGACCAAGTATGACAGCTCTTTCAACGGCTCGTCCATTGTTTCAATCCACGTACCTATATAAGGTACGACAAACGGTAAGACCGTCCTTTAAATTACCGTCAGTTTCAATCCACGTACCTATATAAGGTACGACTACCGCTATACTTAATAATAAGCGTTTTGACCTTGTTTCAATCCACGTACCTATATAAGGTACGACAATGATTCATTTGATGGCAATAGATGTACAATATAAGTTTCAATCCACGTACCTATATAAGGTACGACGTGACATTATTGTTAATCCTATTACTCAGACAGTCGTTTCAATCCACGTACCTATATAAGGTACGACTCTCAGCGAGAGTTTTAGCATAGGCAGCACCTTGTTTCAATCCACGTACCTATATAAGGTACGACGCTTCCATATCCTCTAAAGGGGGTAAATTCAAAGTTTCAATCCACGTACCTATATAAGGTACGACAAAAGGCCTTGGGCTTTGATCGTATTTATATTCGTGTTTCAATCCACGTACCTATATAAGGTACGACATGAATTGGGAATAAGGAGTAAGAGACAAACAGGTTTCAATCCACGTACCTATATAAGGTACGACCGCACCTCTTTTTATTACACTTACATACAATCCTGTTTCAATCCACGTACCTATATAAGGTACGACGGAACGGTTTTTTGTGTTTTATTCCTGTTTTATCAGTTTCAATCCACGTACCTATATAAGGTACGACTTAAAGGGGTCACAAAACTCATCCGTATAGTATTGTTTCAATCCACGTACCTATATAAGGTACGACGGTAATTGGATAAAATCTCGTGAGTATTTTAATGTTTCAATCCACGTACCTATATAAGGTACGACTAAATACCGGAGTAATGCGGCCTAAATCAGTCGTGTTTCAATCCACGTACCTATATAAGGTACGACCGTAGAGATGAGATTTTAGGCAATCCTTCTCTTGTTTCAATCCACGTACCTATATAAGGTACGACTATATTGGCTGGTTGTAAAACGGTTCCCCCCTTAGTTTCAATCCACGTACCTATATAAGGTACGACAATTCTTACTTTATCTACAGTAGCATTGTTTCTGTTTCAATCCACGTACCTATATAAGGTACGACTTTAAAGCCATCTTCGTTTCTACATCAATTAAAGGTTTCAATCCACGTACCTATATAAGGTACGACGTATTTCTATCCGCATCAACTTTAAGTTCAGGGGGTTTCAATCCACGTACCTATATAAGGTACGACCCAAACGTTCTGTTAAAGTATAAATATATTCATTGTTTCAATCCACGTACCTATATAAGGTACGACCATATAAACGCGATCCATAGGGCTCTGACCAGAGGTTTCAATCCACGTACCTATATAAGGTACGACTCTTCACACTCGAGATCAAAACGGCGATTGTTAAGTTTCAATCCACGTACCTATATAAGGTACGACGCATACCCGTTTCTCGTGTTGATTCTAATTGGCAGTTTCAATCCACGTACCTATATAAGGTACGACCTGCTAAACGCCGTATTATGCAGGCTCGTCGCCGTGTTTCAATCCACGTACCTATATAAGGTACGACTCTTCAAGGTAGTGGTGTGTATGTCGTATTAAAGGGTTTCAATCCACGTATCTATATAAGGTACGACATACGGATGTATTCTGCGATCCCTTCAAGCGTGTTTCAATCCACGTACCTATATAAGGTACGACATTTTCGTAATGTCAACGCTTATCAGCGTTATCTTGTTTCAATCCACGTACCTATATAAGGTACGACGCTGCCCACATGATAGGTACATTCTATTGTAGTGGTTTCAATCCACGTACCTATATAAGGTACGACGTTATTTTGGTATTAAGGCTGGCAAAAGTATTTGGTTTCAATCCACGTACCTATATAAGGTACGACGGGTGTTGCTCCTCTTGTCGGTTTAACCACTTATGTTTCAATCCACGTACCTATATAAGGTACGACTTTGTCATTTTTTAAAGTTCCTTTGCGTACCTTGTGGTTTCAATCCACGTACCTATATAAGGTACGACTTTGCCCGAACTTCGTTTTTCTGTCATGCAGTACGTGTTTCAATCCACGTACCTATATAAGGTACGACTTTGCCCGAACTTCGTTTTTCTGTCATGCAGTACGTGTTTCAATCCACGTACCTATATAAGGTACGACTGATAGCATTTTGCCTAAATGGTTGACTTATCGTGTTTCAATCCACGTACCTATATAAGGTACGACATACAAAAGGCGTGGTCTTATTACCAGGTTGACGTTTCAATCCACGTACCTATATAAGGTACGACGCATTGGCTTTACGTTTACGACAAATAATACAAGTTTCAATCCACGTACCTATATAAGGTACGACAGTCCATATAATCCTTCCACAAAGTATGCAAAGGTTTCAATCCACGTACCTATATAAGGTACGACCAACTCGAGATAACGCTGATATGCATTAACATTACGTTTCAATCCACGTACCTATATAAGGTACGACACCTTCTTTCACGGTCTTTTCTGCCTGATCAAGTTTCAATCCACGTACCTATATAAGGTACGACTCACAAAATTGATAATTAAAATATTATGGCAACGGTTTCAATCCACGTACCTATATAAGGTACGACTTGTATTGAAGCGACTCTATCTCGTCAATAATAGTGTTTCAATCCACGTACCTATATAAGGTACGACTGGATCTCCCAGCCTTTACCTTCCCAGCCATCTATGTTTCAATCCACGTACCTATATAAGGTACGACCGACAGGGATATTGACACCTTTCGATTAAATCCGGTTTCAATCCACGTACCTATATAAGGTACGACGAAGGATCTTTAATCAAAAGACACCTCCCATTAGTTTCAATCCACGTACCTATATAAGGTACGACCGGACGATCTCCTCGTCATCCGCCGGAATATCGGGATTAGTTTCAATCCACGTACCTATATAAGGTACGACACTTTTGGATTTGTTTGCCCGCCTGTAACCTCTTTGTTTCAATCCACGTACCTATATAAGGTACGACATATTAAGAGAGGCAACCTCACCTTCTTTTTTTGTTTCAATCCACGTACCTATATAAGGTACGACTAGGATTTTTTTCGCGATGCCGCCAGGAGACGGAGTTTCAATCCACGTACCTATATAAGGTACGACCATAATAGGGCCAGCAACATCAGCAGGCGGAACAGTTTCAATCCACGTACCTATATAAGGTACGACGCAGGTCCTATTATGGGTACTCCTACTATGATGGTTTCAATCCACGTACCTATATAAGGTACGACATTAAACTTTCTGCCTATCCTTTCCGCGCTTATGTTTCAATCCACGTACCTATATAAGGTACGACACGCGCGTACCCTAAACCAATAAAAATGGATAGTTTCAATCCACGTACCTATATAAGGTACGACATATCATCACAGGCATCCACGAGTCCATCAAATGTTTCAATCCACGTACCTATATAAGGTACGACTTAATATACCTCACATTAATATTGGCAATTGGATGTTTCAATCCACGTACCTATATAAGGTACGACTGCATTACAAATAATGCAAACATTTACAGTCTGTTATCAATGCATTTATGCGATAATAAACTTTTTGGATTTTTTATTGATGAAATAAAACTAATAGGAGTGTTTAATAGGCTAATAATCAATGATTGCGAAAACTCCAGCTTTTTGTTAATGCTTAATGTTCGCAAACAGTTATATTATAAGTTCATCTTCTACATTATAGGATGTGACGACACCTATGTATTCAACTCTTTTAGAATAATTATTTCCCAAGAAATAGAAACGAATACTATCTTTTTTATGATCGATGATATCCGATAGTTTTAATCTTAACTCGGTAAATTGAGCAGGCGAGACAGAGCATTCAAAAACGGAATTTTGGACGCGTTGGCCATAATTCAGGCATTGACGTGCTACCTGACGTAACCTGCGCTGTCCGTCGGAAGTCATCGTTTCTACGTCATATGTAACTAGAACATACATGAACTTACTTCATTAAAAAGACCGGATAATTATCTAAATCGTTTCTCAAAAAACGAGCTAAAAGCATCGCCTGAATATATGGGATCAGTCCTATCGGTACGGATTCATTTAAGTAGGGGTGGATTATTGTCTCTTTTTTTCTCTTCTGCCAAGCGAGTAAGACTCCCTTTCTGATATCTTCATCCATTACAATCCCGTTATCTCCGTGTTCGACAAAACCTTTACCGGATATCTGTTTACGATTAATTAAGGACAAAACCAACCTGTCTGCCAGGTAGGCTCGTAACTCTTCCATCATATCTAACGCTAAACTCGCTCTTCCTGGTCGATCGGTATGTAAAAAGCCTACGTATGGATCAAGTCCTACTGTTTCCAATGCAGACTGTACCTCATGATTCAGCAATGTGTAAACGAATGACAATAGAGCATTTACTTTGTCTTTGGGCGGTCTTCTGTTCCTCCCGTTAAAAGGAAAATCCTCACATTGCGATATGATCATCTGGTTAAATACAGAGAAATAAGTTGTAGCGGCTTCTCCCTCTATACCTCTTAATGTATCGGAGGACTCAGCAACTAAAGCCTGATTCTTTGATCTCTTTAACTTTTCAGATACGGATAAAAACAAGGATAGCTGTTTGTCGGAAGAAATGTGATCTCTTTTGAAACGATCGATAACCGTCCGGGAATTTGCTATCTTTCCTGCAATAAAAAGCCGACTGATTTCCAGTGATTTATTTGCATCGTCGGCAATCCTGTATTGTGTTCTTCGTAAAAGGACATTTCCTTTTGTCGGACCGGAGACTCTACCTTGAAACTGTCCATTAGCACTTAAAAAACATAATCCTACATTTCTTTCAGCACACATCTTCATTAATGCCGGAGAAGCACCTATATATCCGAATGTGACAATACCTTCTATATTTAAAACCGGAATTCTGAATATATCTTTTTCCTTAACCCTAATTACAACGTTTTCTCCATCTTTAGTTAAATAGGCTTCAGGAGTAGTTACATACAATGTGTTCAATAATTTTCTCATATTTTAATCGTATAACTGGGACAGGTAAGTATTCACTTTCGGTGTTTTTGTCAGTACTTTAGGCATACATACGTCACATAAAGAACATGACTTGCAATGCGCTTTGTATATTGCCGGCGGAAGAACTTTTTGCTCGTATAGCTTGTGCATTTGGACACATTTATTTTCAACCAGTTTCCGTAATTCTTCAGTAAACTGGACCTCTTCTCGGTGGCGAGTTTCCCCATAATACAAAAAGCCTTTTTCTATGCTGACGTTATACATCTCTTCCAGGCAAATCGCTTGTGCGCATAGCTGGACTTCATCTATCTGATCTTTTTTAGGTTTGCCTCGTTTGTATTCGACCGGAATTAATTGCCAGAATCCCGGATATTTAGGATGTCTTATTGAATTTTGTCCGGAGGTGGAAGCGACCATCTCTACTACATCAGAGATACCATAAAGTCCCAGCCGTCTGGAGACAAGCGTTACGGATCTTAATGTTACTATGCCTTTATTGCGGTTCATCAAGGTAGGATCATCGACTTTTTGATGCATCCAGTTTCCTTCAATAGTGAGGTTGTTTTCCGCCCACTGTTGTTCGATATGTATAAGGGCCCATTGACGTTTACAGAAAGTTATGTGTTGGATTCCGGAAAGCATCAACAGGTCCTCATCTCCGTATTCTATCATATCATGTCCAGAACTTCTACACCTTCCGGTAGTTTATCCTTGTCGATGGTAACAATATAATCGTCGAACGAACGGGGTGGGCGTTGGTCATCCTTAAGTTGAACCTTCACTAAACCGAATAAAGAATGAGCTGAAGCATTACCTAATGCTGTACTGTGTTTGAATACGATCAATTTGCGGGCATTCATCATTCCTCTGGCTGCTGAATGGTCGTGATCGAACATGTTTTTCAATGAATCCCAGAATAAGTTCAGGTCATCTTCATTGAATCCGGTTTGTGCGGCTAAATGAGCGGAAATAAATCCGTTAGCTTTATATAGTCCGTAAGGAACTGTAAATTTACGTCCCATAGTGCGGTTATCTCCACTCTGTTTTTTAGCCTCATCCTCCGTAGCCACAGCCATACGGGTTATACTATGTTCGGCAGTAACAATCGGACTGATGGAACGGGCAAAAGTAAATTGGATAGGGCCACGAACCTGTCCGGCATTTTCGCCTGTACTTAGTACGGCTCCAAATGTCCTTATGTCATAAAAGTTTCTGCACATCCATTGCCGAGCAGCCTCTGTTTTATCTCCTTTCTCTTTTATATCTTTAACCCCTTCCTGTTTATGAGCGTCTGCGATCAGATTATTCAATACCGCTTTCTCTTTAATGAATATATCATACAGTCTTTCTCCTCCTTTTACTATTTGAACAAAGTTCCGGACTTTACGCTTCAGACAGACATCGGAAACCAGGCCTTCACCTGTTTCCGGATCAACTCTGGGTAAATTTCCGGCATCGGGATCACCGTTCGGATTACCATCCTGTACATCAAATAAATAAATGAAGTCGTAACGATTGTTTATTGCTGTTTCCATATTTGTATAGTATTAATTTTTTTCTTTATCTGTTGTTGTTTTATATAAATCTTCTCTTTGATGGTAATAACCGATTGCGAAACGCGATTGGTCGTCCATCGATAAATATTTAGGTAATCCGTTACTATCCAGGTTGGTGATAACACTTTGCAATAATTTTTCATAATAAACAGATTTCCCGGTATCAAATTTTGCAAGGTGATGTCTGGATAAAGACAACAAGCGGCCGAATACAGTTGTCGGGGTTGTCGACGCTGCACCGTAGTAACGCTCTTTGATCGTAGAATTTGCTCCTGGGATAGCATCACTCTGGATCTTTTCAAGGATAGCAAACAAGCGGCCACATAAGTACGCTTGGTTTTTATTTTCTAAATCTAATGCCATTTGAATTTCTTTAGGTGGATTATTATGATTTCTGAATTTTCTATTTAAGTAGGCTTTGAGTATAGCGGCTCTTATCGACGTTATATTCCGGTCTGCTTTGATTCGTATCAGACATTGCATCTGCAATGTGGTCGGGTAGGGTTGGTTATCCCATATGCTTTGACTTAAATCGCTGGCTAAGCAGGGAGGCAGATTTTCCATTTTATTTAAGGAAGCAACTTGGGTCAGTAAGTTGAATAAAGAAAAATAGGCTCTTTGATTCTTGCTTTTAATGATTTCCAAGTCCTTAAAATGTTGTCTGATGTGACTGGCAAATTCGCCTACTGTTCCTTGTCGCCAGAATCTAACGGAGATACGGGCGGCATTAGGAGATAAACCTAACACGTAAAAGGGAGTTTTGTCCTCGTCATTCAATACTCCCGAGAACGGGGACTTCAAGAAGTCTCTGATAACTTCCGTGTTTTTATCCGGATCATCTTTGGGAGGAGATGTAAATATGAAACAGAAACATTGCTCCAACTTTGTCGGTTTCTGAGACCAGAAAACAACGGATGTGTCATGCAAGCGATATTTGTTAGAGGAATCTTTTCCCAATAAAGAATTTAAAGCTGTGGTATAAGCAGCTTCCGCTTCTTTTGAAATGGGTGCGTTCATACCTTGCTCTTTATAATAAGAATCGTAACCCGATTTCTTTTGAAAGCCAACCAGTTTAGCTCCGCTCTTACCCCCGGGTATGGCTATGGCACTATTGAGTATGGCTATCGGAGCCTTTTTTCCGGTGATGAGGCATATCCCTGTAGGTTCATCTTTGTCTGAACAGTCTTCTATAGATGATGTTACATCCGGATTTGCAGCCACGATAGTATTGTTTCCTGCTACTTTAAAGGAGATGTTTGTCCCGTCTTTTTTGATACATTCTTCCCATAAAGGGTCCATTTTTATACGTTGAAGATTATCAGGATTATCGTAAAATTTGGCTACTGCTTGAATCTCTTCATTGGAAGGATACATTTCGGCAAGCCGCCTGACCTCCTGAACAAAGGTTTTATTTTGTTTAGCGGCATCGTCCAGTGCTTTTGGCATTCCTTTATCATCCGTATTTTTAGGTTGGGCTAACACATATCCGAAATGGTCCCAAAATACATTTGCCGTTTGCCAACTGTTGCTGCCGGTACGTCCTTTACTTTTGACGACCAGGTATTTTTTTGCTCGTTTCTGTTTTCCTACCCCCTCGGTGGTATCCTGTAGTTCTAAAAAATTCCCTTTTTTATCTATCAGAATAAGATAAGGTATTTCTTTCCATTCTAATCCATGGGGAGCAATAGTACTCCCCGGATCAGCAGCTTTACGCTGGTAGTATTCGTATAATGCTTGCAAAATCATCGGCGTACCTCCTCACTGTTAATGGATGGAACGATCAAGACTCCTTGTTTCATTATAGCCCTGAAGAACATTGGCTTTGGATCTTTTTCGTTTGTGAAATCCATATCATATAGCATATATCCAAAATCACGATCTTCGGGTATTCCGTTTCCTTTTACCGGATTTTCGATGTATGTGAAATCTGCGGAGAACTCACGGCAACCTAAATAGGGTTGATTGAAACATTGCCCCTTTTTAGCTCTACGTTCGAACATAGCATTATATTTGCCTGGATTTTCGTCAGAGGACTTTGATGGCACTTTCAACATATCTTCTTTCGCTCTATTTCTTATAGGTATAAATTCCAACTCTGCAAAAATTCTATAGCAAACATCTTTTAGTAACAAACTGGATTTTTGTTGCCGATTATCTTCGATGAATAATCCGGATGAACGGGGGCTCATTAAACTTCCAATCTCATTTCTTTTCATGGAAAACCATCTGATTGGATTTAATACTTCTATTCGAGTAATATTCCATTGTATGGCTGGTTTCCAAAATATAGATTCGAAAATAGCTCGGGCAGCAGATGGCGTTATTATGTCGTAGCTAACTCTTTCGACTTTCATCTCCGGACGGGTAAAGCAGGCCATGCTTCCTTTAACCTCAAGACAGTATTCTTTATTTGTATATATCATATGTTTAGGTTAACGTAATATAAGGTGTTTATGCTTTGAGTAATAAGGTATCTTTATAACTCTGTTCAACAAAGATATATTTTATTTTCTAACAAACAAATATTTTAATCCTGTAATCTTCTTGCAAAAAATATTATAAATAGTTGTCCCCGTAAAGGATGCGACATTAAAGACACGTTCAAACGCGCCTTTGAAGAGTGGTTTCAATCCACGCATCTGTAAAAGATGCGACTTATTAGTTGCATTATTACTGTTGTATTCTAAAACGGACGTTTCAATCCACGCATCTGTAAAAGATGCGACTGGCATTGCGAAAAAACTCCTGCACTCTGGTAAGTTTCAATCCACGCATCTGTAAAAGATGCGACTTGGTTTTGCCGGTGACTGTCCATGCTTGGTCGGGGTTTCAATCCACGCATCTGTAAAAGATGCGACTTTAGCTGATCCACCATAATTACGATTCGAATTAGTTTCAATCCACGCATCTGTAAAAGATGCGACTCATATCCCAAATGTTGTTTTTAGCTATTTTAGTTTCAATCCACGCATCTGTAAAAGATGCGACTTCTATAATGCTAAGGTAACATTTGCAACTTCATGTTTCAATCCACGCATCTGTAAAAGATGCGACATACGCTGAGCGTCATCATACTTTTGATCCTGTTGTTTCAATCCACGCATCTGTAAAAGATGCGACATCTTTTTCAGTTGTTTGCGAAATGTTTTTTCAAGTTTCAATCCACGCATCTGTAAAAGATGCGACCATGCCGATGATGTTTCCGATCCAAACTAAGATGTTTCAATCCACGCATCTGTAAAAGATGCGACGGCGATTGTTAAGAATAGCGGTAGTACGATTAAGTTTCAATCCACGCATCTGTAAAAGATGCGACTTTTAGAGCCATACTCGCCACACGCGAGATAGCGTTTCAATCCACGCATCTGTAAAAGATGCGACTTATCCAACGATTATATGTCTTTTTACCATTAAGGTTTCAATCCACGCATCTGTAAAAGATGCGACACTGATGGCATGAGGGGATAAGAATGAGCAATCATCGTTTCAATCCACGCATCTGTAAAAGATGCGACCCCATGAATCTATAGGCATGTAAAAAAGCTTGCCTGTTTCAATCCACGCATCTGTAAAAGATGCGACCGACCCTCAATAATTTCCTTATACGAAAAGCCTCGTTTCAATCCACGCATCTGTAAAAGATGCGACACTCGCAATAATCCTTTTATCCTTAATGGCAAGTTTCAATCCACGCATCTGTAAAAGATGCGACATTTTTGCCACCTAAAGCTTCATCTCCTTTACCGTTTCAATCCACGCATCTGTAAAAGATGCGACAAGCTGATATTCCGAGACAACCGCATCAATAATGGTTTCAATCCACGCATCTGTAAAAGATGCGACCCCATGACAATACTTTCTTCGTCGCAAAATACGGTTTCAATCCACGCATCTGTAAAAGATGCGACCGGGGATTTGCTCTATGGTGATATTACATGATTCTTGTTTCAATCCACGCATCTGTAAAAGATGCGACCAAAACCAACGTTATTAAATTTCAATGTATGATTAGTTTCAATCCACGCATCTGTAAAAGATGCGACTGCTTTCCAAACTGGCCTCCACGTTATTTATAAGTTTCAATCCACGCATCTGTAAAAGATGCGACTATGATTTGTAGCCGCACCTAGTGCCGTATACGTGTTTCAATCCACGCATCTGTAAAAGATGCGACAGCGGTATTCCGGCTGACGAGCCCGTATATCCCGAGTTTCAATCCACGCATCTGTAAAAGATGCGACTTTTCCGAAACAATTGGATCATCATTCCTTTTGTTGTTTCAATCCACGCATCTGTAAAAGATGCGACACTAAAAATATTAAGGCTGATACCTCCAAAAAAGTTTCAATCCACGCATCTGTAAAAGATGCGACGGCGGCATTGCGAAAAAACTCCTGCGCCATGGCGGTTTCAATCCACGCATCTGTAAAAGATGCGACTAAAAGGCGGTTGATACTCTTCGGTATTATCAGCAGTTTCAATCCACGCATCTGTAAAAGATGCGACTTAAAGGTTGACGCCGATCGTAACACTCTTTGGGTTTCAATCCACGCATCTGTAAAAGATGCGACTATTGCTACAAATGTGTCTATAGATACTACTCGGTTTCAATCCACGCATCTGTAAAAGATGCGACTGATATCTTCTCTGCTTAACTCTATTTCAAAAGTTTCAATCCACGCATCTGTAAAAGATGCGACAAAGGCCTTGGATTTTGATCGTGTTTATATCCGTGTTTCAATCCACGCATCTGTAAAAGATGCGACACCATAACCAAAACCCTGATAAGACATAGTAATAGTTTCAATCCACGCATCTGTAAAAGATGCGACTCCTCTTTGCGTAATTTTATCATGTTCCGTAGTTTTGTTTCAATCCACGCATCTGTAAAAGATGCGACTTAGACGCGCGTACCCTAAACCAATAAAAATGAGTAGTTTCAATCCACGCATCTGTAAAAGATGCGACCATGCTGCAAAAATAAGTATTCAAGAGATAAAAGGTTTCAATCCACGCATCTGTAAAAGATGCGACTATTCCTCATTCGCTTCGTTATCTCGCGTGTGGTGTTTCAATCCACGCATCTGTAAAAGATGCGACCCCAACCGCTATTGACGGACTTCCGGGAGTAGAATCGGTTTCAATCCACGCATCTGTAAAAGATGCGACCCCGATTGCTCCCAGCTACCTACACGGATGGAGTTTCAATCCACGCATCTGTAAAAGATGCGACTTCCCGGTCTGTTTTGCCTTCATTAATGTGATAACGTTTCAATCCACGCATCTGTAAAAGATGCGACTTGATGTCTATTTCTAAGACAAAAGAACAGTTTGTTTCAATCCACGCATCTGTAAAAGATGCGACCCACTTCTTTCCCATTTCCACATTCTCCAATAGGTTTCAATCCACGCATCTGTAAAAGATGCGACATTTATATTTTGATGAGACAAAACTATCTTTCGGTTTCAATCCACGCATCTGTAAAAGATGCGACATAAAGGTTTTTGTATCTTCCATATCATAAATATCGTTTCAATCCACGCATCTGTAAAAGATGCGACTCTCGAGTGTGAGGAGTTTGCACGTCGTGTACGTGTTTCAATCCACGCATCTGTAAAAGATGCGACTTTACGAAGTGTTTCATAACCATATTCATTTTTAGGTTTCAATCCACGCATCTGTAAAAGATGCGACTACCCATGACAATACTTTCTTCGTCGCAAAATACAGTTTCAATCCACGCATCTGTAAAAGATGCGACAAGTATGATGTTGTGTTTACTGTACAGACGGATGTTTCAATCCACGCATCTGTAAAAGATGCGACTCCATCTCGATCATTTTAAACATCTGATCTTCATAGTTTCAATCCACGCATCTGTAAAAGATGCGACGATTGATGCCATTTGTATTTCCAATTCCCCTTAGTTTCAATCCACGCATCTGTAAAAGATGCGACCCTGGCAGTGTCAATAATGTGTTCTCTGTTACTGTTTCAATCCACGCATCTGTAAAAGATGCGACATGATAGCATTTTGCCTAAATGGTTGACTTATCGGTTTCAATCCACGCATCTGTAAAAGATGCGACTCTTGCTGGAGCTTAAAGACAGCAGCATCACGGTGTTTCAATCCACGCATCTGTAAAAGATGCGACAATTAACCATTTGAGAGGCAGTTTTAAATGCATCAGTTTCAATCCACGCATCTGTAAAAGATGCGACGTAAACGTTCGTTATGATGCTCTTAATATGCCTGTTTCAATCCACGCATCTGTAAAAGATGCGACCGTTTCTTTGGTGTTAAGGCTGGTCATTCTGTGTGGTTTCAATCCACGCATCTGTAAAAGATGCGACTGGACAGAGAGAGTGACCGTACATGACGGCAAGTTTCAATCCACGCATCTGTAAAAGATGCGACTGATTTCTGGTTTATCTATTACTCCCTCTGATATTGTTTCAATCCACGCATCTGTAAAAGATGCGACTGTACAAATCAACAGAGTTCATTCCAATAAGACAGTTTCAATCCACGCATCTGTAAAAGATGCGACTCAATGGTATTTATCTAAATATTATCCAAATTGTGTTTCAATCCACGCATCTGTAAAAGATGCGACCCGTATACAGTCCACAACACTTTGTTCTTGTATTGTTTCAATCCACGCATCTGTAAAAGATGCGACACAAAAACAAGAAATGTTCTGCAACTACTACCTCGTTTCAATCCACGCATCTGTAAAAGATGCGACTTCTTGCCAGTTCCATCTTCTTTTTCCATCATAGTTTCAATCCACGCATCTGTAAAAGATGCGACTTGATGACAAGCGTAATCTTGCCAAGGACAGGGAGTTTCAATCCACGCATCTGTAAAAGATGCGACGCGATTTTGCCTTCAAAGGCATATGCGATAATTTGTTTCAATCCACGCATCTGTAAAAGATGCGACATATAGGAGAAACTATTTCTTTGGAGGCTAAAATAGTTTCAATCCACGCATCTGTAAAAGATGCGACTATTTCCACTTTTTGTAAGTAGTGCTTTTCCCTCTGTTTCAATCCACGCATCTGTAAAAGATGCGACAATAGTGGCGTTCAGCCAATTAATTTCGTAAAGTGTTTCAATCCACGCATCTGTAAAAGATGCGACTTGGTCAGTACACAGGCTTAAAAGACAAAAATGTTTCAATCCACGCATCTGTAAAAGATGCGACGCTATCCCCAATAAATCCAAACAACATATCGGAGTTTCAATCCACGCATCTGTAAAAGATGCGACGTTTCTTTGGTGTTAAGGCTGGTCGTTCTTTGTGGTTTCAATCCACGCATCTGTAAAAGATGCGACTTGTTCCTCTTGTTTCCGAATATACTGGTAAATTTGTTTCAATCCACGCATCTGTAAAAGATGCGACTGCTGCTCAGAAAGAGGAAAATCGCCTTGCTCGTGTTTCAATCCACGCATCTGTAAAAGATGCGACCAAGGTGTTGCGCCTCTTGTTGGCTTGACTACCTATGTTTCAATCCACGCATCTGTAAAAGATGCGACAACAACACTCTCTTCGTCACAAAAAACAGAGATAGTTTCAATCCACGCATCTGTAAAAGATGCGACAAAAGCATGGTCTTATTTCCAGCTTGATGAAAACGGTTTCAATCCACGCATCTGTAAAAGATGCGACCCTGCAAACCAGCATTAAATTCAATGCTCATATTAGTTTCAATCCACGCATCTGTAAAAGATGCGACAAGTACGCCATAGGATTAAAAGAGGAGACCGAAGTTTCAATCCACGCATCTGTAAAAGATGCGACATTACCGATATTAATGTTAGGCACAGTAGGAGGTTTCAATCCACGCATCTGTAAAAGATGCGACACTCTTGCTCGGCTGTTGCGCATCTGTGCACTGGTTTCAATCCACGCATCTGTAAAAGATGCGACTGATTCTTTGTTGCCTAAATGGTTGACATATCGTGTTTCAATCCACGCATCTGTAAAAGATGCGACTATGCCCATGATGTTTCCTATTCAGACTAAAATGTTTCAATCCACGCATCTGTAAAAGATGCGACCCCCTCATCCTATTTAAAAACTAAAGAATATGAGGTTTCAATCCACGCATCTGTAAAAGATGCGACGTGTTATTCCCTTGGGGTTCTTCCGCTAGTTCTGGTTTCAATCCACGCATCTGTAAAAGATGCGACTCCATGTTTGTGAAAAGCTTTATTGATGACACTTTTAAATTGTAATTTTGCGAATGATAAAGTAGAAAAGCAATAAATGTTCATATTCTCTAAATAAATCTATAAGTGTATGATTTATAGAGGATGCGAACATCCAACGTTTTTTACAATTACTTAGGGTTCGCGTTTTTGTTATTGAAACATAAGTGTAATCATGTTATTTCTAAAGTAATCTGTAACTTTGCTGACAAAGTTAGGAATAGTTTTTATAGATACGATAAATAATGAATAAAAAGATACTTCAGTTAGCGCTTCCTTCTATTGTATCCAATATAACGGTTCCTTTGTTGGGATTGGTCGATGTGGCGATTGTCGGACATTTGGGGGCCGCTTCCTATATCGGGGCGATTGCGGTAGGGGGGATGCTGTTCAATATTATTTACTGGTTGTTCGGTTTCTTGCGGATGGGAACGAGTGGGATGACTTCACAGGCTCTGGGGAGACGGGATCTCCTGGAAGTAACGAGGGTTTTGTTCCGGTCGGTCGGTGTCGGGATTCTGATTTCTCTGGCTCTGCTTCTGCTCCAGTATCCGATACGGGAAATAGCTTTCTTACTATTGGATACGACGGATGAGGTAGAACGGTTGGCTTCCTTATATTTCAATATTTGTATTTGGGGAGCGCCGGCTGTGTTGGGATTGTATGGTTTCTCCGGTTGGTTTATCGGAATGCAGAATTCCCGTTTCCCGATGTTTATTGCGATCACCCAGAATGTCGTGAATATCGTGGCGAGCCTGATCTTCGTCTTTGTGTTCGGCATGAAGGTGCAAGGGGTTGCGACGGGAACGCTGATCGCTCAATATGGAGGCTTCGGGATGGCTGTATTCCTGTGGTTCGTATTCTATCGGAAGCGGTTGAATATTCGTGTTTGCTGGCATGAGGCCATGGATAAGGTCGCTATGCGTCGTTTCTTCCAGGTGAATGGCGATATTTTCTTTCGTACGCTTTGTTTGGTGGCGGTTACTACATTTTTTACTTCTACGGGTGCGAGACAGGGCGATATCGTTTTGGCTGTTAATACATTGCTGATGCAGTTGTTTACGCTTTTCTCCTATATCATGGACGGTTTTGCCTATGCGGGCGAGGCTTTGGCGGGACGTTATATCGGTGCTCGGAACAAAACAGCCCTTAGTCGGATGATCCGTTTGCTGTTTGGCTGGGGGATTGGGTTGTCCCTTTCGTTTACCCTGCTTTATGGAGTAGGCGGGAAAGGTTTTCTCTCCCTCCTGACGAATGACTCTGTTGTCATACAAGAGGCCGGAACCTATTTCTATTGGGTGCTGGCTGTTCCGCTTGCCGGCTTTGCCGCCTTCTTGTGGGATGGTATCCTGATCGGTGCGACAGCTACCCGCCTGATGCTTTATTCGATGTTGGTCGCTTCCGGCACTTTCTTTTTGATCTATTACCTCTTTTTCGGAATGATGGGAAATCATGCATTGTGGATGGCATTTCTGATATATCTGTTGCTTCGTGGTAGTATGCAATGGGTATTATGGAATCACCACAATGAATTAGCGTAATCGGTCGTATGCCCATTGTGCCGGATTGTTTAATATATAATTGGATATATTATGATACGCTTTTTCATCCTGTATGATATGTTCATAATAATTACGTTGCCATAATTTTTGACCGTGTAGATTAATCATTTTTGTCGATTGATATTTAAAATATCCCACAATATGCCCCAGTGTCACCACGTAGGGGCGGGGTTCGCCCGCCCTAAATGCATCCCGATCGATTTTTATAATCGCATGGAAATGATTTGGCATAATAACATATTCGCAACATTCGATATTGGGGTATTTGTGTTCCAAATCCCAATAACATTGTTGGATTATTTCACCATATGGGTTTAATATCATTTATAACCCTTCCTGTGAATAATCATATCCTTTCAAACGGATACTGTGACGATGGTGGATGTCTGGATTGTACTGTTTCATAGTCGATGGTTGTCTTATTGGCTTAATACGAGTCTAAATATAAGGAAAAAGCCGGAAATCAAGAGAAGATATCCGGCTTTTATGAAATTAGATACGCTCTATTATTGTCTGTAGCTTGCTAATTCGTCGGCATTGAATTTCAAGATAAAGCTGCTGTGTTTTTCCACTTCCGCTTCGACATAATTCAAGTATACGACAGCTGATTTGGCAAACATTTCAGGAGTCTTTGTCGCGTCTTGGATCAGCAGGTGAGCCATGATGCAGTCGGCTGCCATTTCATAAAGGCGACGGGCAACAAAGTCCTGCAATTCCTGGTTCTGCGCTTCCTTCACCTTGTTCATGCAGGCTTCGAACTTATTGGCCATTTCAACCAGGCGGCCTTTCAGCGGTTCCATTTCAGGAGAACACGGGATTGTTTCGAATTCTCGGATGGTAGCCAGATAGGAACCGTTGGTCACGTAACGGATGGCTGCAACTGTCTGCAATTGCGTCGTTCCTTCGTAGATGGAGGTGATGCGGGCATCCCGGTAGATACGTTGACAAGCATATTCCAGCATGAAGCCTGAACCACCATGAATTTGGATACAGTCGTATGCGTTCTGGTTGGCATATTCGGAGTTCATACCTTTTGCCAGCGGGGTGAAAGAGTCGGCTAGTTTGGCATATTTTTTCTGTTCCTGACGTTCTTCCGGAGTCAGCTTGCGTTCACGGGCGATGTCGTCCAGTGCTTTGTAGATATCTACATAACGGGAAGTCTGATACAGTAAGGCACGGCCGGCATCCAGCTTCGCTTTCATGATAGACAGCATGTCGTAAACAGCCGGGAATTCGATAATTGCTTTGCCGAACTGTTTGCGTTCCTTTGCGTAAGCTAACCCTTCGTTGTAGGCGGCCTGGCTCAGACCGACAGACTGTGCGGCGATACCCAAACGGGCACCGTTCATCAGCGCCATCACATATTTGATCAAACCTAATTTGCGATCTCCGCAAAGTTCGGCTTTCGCATTCTTGTAAACCAGTTCGCAGGTAGGCGAACCGTGAATACCCAACTTGTTTTCAATACGGCGGACATCTACGCCACCCTGGCGTTTGTCATAGATGAACATAGACAGGCCACGCCCGTCTTTCGTCCCTTCTTCCGAACGGGCCAAGACCAGATGAAGGTCGGCGTCTCCGTTTGTGATGAAACGTTTCACACCGTTCAGACGCCAGCAATTTTCTTTTTCGTCGAAAGTCGCTTTCAGCATCACGGACTGCAAGTCGGAACCGGCATCCGGCTCTGTCAAGTCCATAGACATCGTTTCACCGGCGCAGATACGCGGAATGAAACGGCTGTGCTGGTCTTCGTTTCCGAATTCATATAATGTCTCGATACAATCTTGCAACGACCAGATGTTTCCGAATCCAGCATCGGCAGCGGCCACGATTTCGGCGCACATGGTGTACGGCGTGATCGG
>ULWW01058757.1_pt1 | contig 25866 bp, 16 predicted proteins | sample 1960741 | NCBI WGS metagenome assembly ULWW01 (sample SAMEA4835823, study PRJEB28245) | human gut metagenome | biome: gut microbiome; material: fecal sample | place: Denmark | collected 2008
TCCCACCAGAAACCGGACATGTGGATGTTGTCCGCCCAATCCTCCGGGCGCGGCACAAGCGTCGGGCTCATGGCGTAAATCACGGGCACTTGCTTGCCCTTCACGTCATAATCCGGTCTCAAGCGGACGCGGCGCTTTGCCATGTCGTTCTCCTTGCGCCAATCCGAGAGGTAGCGGTGCTCCAGCGCCGAAATCAGCAGATACCCGATGCGATAGCTCAGCACATTCCACCACTTGCCGAGCTTGCGGAACGGCGCGGATGAAATTGGCATATCCTTGCACGGATCCATCGGGAAATACTGCGTCTGGATGCACGGAATATCGTACTTTTCCGCAATCGAATAGAACATCGTCCCGAAGAACGTGCAGACGATGGCTTCCGCGCCCTCCGCGCAGTGCAGCAAATCATCCAGCAGCATCGGCGCAATATCGCGGATGCCCTTCTCAAACTCCTTCAAGTACCGCACGCCCACCGCGTCCGGCTGGAGCAGCCGCCCCATCATATCCACCACGTCGCCGGAAATGGGATAGAAGGACATTCCCGCTTCCTCAATCATGCCCTGAAACGGCGCAAACGCCGCAATCGTCACCTCATGCCCCCGCTCGTGAAGTTCCCGTCCCAGCAACATGTACGGCCGCACGTCGCCCGTCGAGCCGAGCGTTATCATTGTGATTTTCATCATTACCTCCAATGATTTCGAGATAAGTTAAAGGTATACAAACTAAAAAACTAACAATAAAATTCAAGTATGTAGAAGAAACCAAAAGCGCCATCAAGCGCGCTTGCTTCCCGTCGCACACGGGTCATACCACCCCGCAGGAACTTTCACCCGGAAGCCCTCGAATGCGCTTTCCGCATCCGCCTTCACCACGCAGTGCGGCGTATACACATGCCGCATCCCCTCCTGCATCCGCGCCATGCACCACTGCGCCAAATCAACTGCCAGCGAATCCCCTTCCGCCAGCGGCACAAATGCATCCCGCCGCACCAAAAAGCACATCGGCGAAACCGCCGTGACATTGTAGCTGGTTCGGTTCATGCCGTGCCATCCGCCCGCTGACACCGGCAAGCCGCGATTCCGTGACTGCACTGTGCCGTCCGGCAGAATGTCATATCCGGCATGAAGCACCCGATTACGTGCATCCGCCACCAGCGGCATCACCGCGCACACATCCGGGCGCTGCGCGTACATCATCATCTCCCGCAAGCCGTCCGCATCAGGTGCCGCCGTGTCCCCCCACAGGAACAGCAGCATGTCTGCCGACGAATCCGCCGCCAAACGGTTCACATCCGCCGCGGACGCATCCCGCGCAAGCCGCAGTGCCGCGACGGTAAAATCCCCCACGTCATACCGCAGCCGCAGCACGCCGTCCTCCACCCGGCACGTTCCCGGAAACCCGGTGCGTCGCATACTCTCTTCCACCGCCCGCGCCGCCGCGTCCAGGCAAACCGCCAATTTCGTGTGGCTCATTGACCCCCGCAGCGTCCGCCAGTGGTACAGCACGCGCGGAATGTGGATGACGCCGTCCGCCCGCTCGCACGCGCGGAGCAGCAAATCGTGATCCTGCGACCCATCGAACGCCGGTCGTAATCCGCCGATGGCATCCAGCAGCGTCCGCCGAATCACCGACAAATGGCAGATATAGTTGCCGGAGCGCAGATTGTCCGGGCAGAAATCCGGCTTGCGGTGCGCATCAACATGAATCGCGCCGTGGGCGGTCAGCTTATCCTCATCGGTGTAGAGCACGTCGGGGTGGTGCGCGTCGATGGCTTCCGCAATCCGCCAGAGCGCATCCGGCGCAAGCACATCGTCGTGGTCGCACAGGGCGATATACTCCCCTGACGCCATTTTAATCGCGCGGTTCGTGTTGCCGGATATGCCCGCGTTTTCCACCCCGTACGCGACGTGGAATCGGCTGTCCCGCGCGGCAATTGCCTCCAGCGCCTTTCGCGTCTCGGCGGACGTGCTGCCGCCATCGTACAGGCAGACCTCCCACACGCCGTGCGTCTGGGCAAGCAGCGAATCCGCCAGCGCGCGGAGGAATTTCGGGCGCGTGTTGAACACGGGGACGACGACGCTGATGCGCACGTTCGGGAAGGGGTGCGCGCGCTGGGTCGCCAGTTCGCGCTTGGATGCTTTCTCCCGCCGGAATCGCCACTCATCCCGCAGCAGCACCCGTGCCGCCAGCATTTCGCCCGCGCGGTGCAGCGTGTACCCCGCGCCATGCATCCGCACATACGCCCGAACCCGTTCCGCCCACTGCACGCGCGTCCCTCCCGCCGACTTTCCTGCCCTCATCATACCATGCGCCGCGGGTTTTGTAAAGCGCCGGGCGATTTTCTGCCAATTCGGAACAATTTTCGCAAAACCGCTTGACAAACGCCCGAAAAAGTGCTAAACTAAATCTCGTTCCGGCAATCCCGGACGAACCGCATAGGGGCATGGTGTAATGGTAACACGTGGGTCTCCAAAACCTTTGTTGAGGGTTCGAGTCCTTCTGCCCCTGCCAGAAAAGCATCTGATGATTCAGGTGCTTTTTTTGTTGCGTTCAGCAAAAAAATAGGGGGATGCGCTCACCTATTGCCGCGCATTCCCCCATGATTAAACCATCCGCTCAAAATCCACGCCATCATACCCAGCGCCGCGAAACCCCACAATCACGCGGCTGTATCGCCCGTAAATGACCGTCACCGGCGATTGCTCCGAGCGCGCCATCACCCGCATCAGGGCCTCCCGGCGCTTGTCACCGCACGCGGACAGCAGACGCAGTTTCTGTCCGTCCAGCGTAACGGCAATTACGCAGCATGACATCACATGTGCCAGTTCCGGTGCACCTTCACAGCTCATGAATGCACCTCGCACGCTGTTGGGGAGTATCACCTGCTGAATCCGCACCGACTGTTCGACAAAGCGCTGCTTCCGTTCCTCATAGCGGGAGAAAATCGCCACGCAGGATTTGCCGATAGCTATGGACGCCAGCATAGCCATCAGCATCAGCAGATAGGCGATATTCCGGGACGCTGGCTCCGTTGTTTCGCACCACAACCACAGCAGAAGGAGCACGATGCAGAGAATCAGCACCATCAGCCGGAAGTTGCGCCCTTCCCAGCGGTATGGGGCATATGCCCGGCGGATTTTCCGTGCGTCGAGGGATGCGGGGCGCGGGGCGGATTTTTGCTTCATGGATATGCAAACTCCTTTCTGGTGGTATTCTGATGGTATGATAGCACAATTTTCAATCGTCGTCAATTGTGCGCAAATGCAAACGCGCCCGCCGACTTTTCCTCCGACGAGCGCGTTTATACTATTGGGGCTCTACTCCCGAATTCAGTGCACGACTTGCTGGACACCCCAGTTATCACATTTACACAAATGAGGTGGTCAGCCGCCGAGTTGTGCGGTGTTGCTTTGAATTACTTCTTATTCTTCTGCTCCACCATCGCCTTGACCTTCAGCGGCAGACCGAGCAGGTTGATGAAGCCCGCGGAATCCTTGTGGCTGTACAGGTCGTGGCTGTCGCCGAATGTAGCGATTTCCTCCATGTACAGGCTGTTCGGCGACTTCACGCCCGCGTTGATGCAGTTGCCCTTGTACAGCTTCAGCTTCACCGTGCCGTTGACCGCCTGCTGCGTGCTGTCCACAAACGCGGAGAGCGCCTCGCGCAGGGGCGTGTACCACATGCCGTCGTACACCAGCTCCGCAAACTTGCTCGCGACCAGCTCCTTGTAGTGGCTGGTGGCGCGGTCAAGCGTGATGGATTCGAGAATGCCGTGCGCGGCGTAGAGCATCGTTCCGCCGGGGGTTTCGTACACGCCGCGGGACTTCATGCCCACCAGACGGTTCTCCACCAAATCCGCGCAGCCAACGCCGTTGCGGCCCGCGATTTCGTTCGCCTTCGTCAGCAAATCCACCGCGTCCAGCTTTTCGCCGTTGATGGCGACCGGCACGCCCTTCTCGAAGTCCACCGTGACGTATTCGGGCTGATCAGGCGCCTTTTCGGGCGTGACCATCGTCAGCAGCAGGTCTTCCGGCGGCTCGTTCCACGGATCTTCCAAATCCGCGCCCTCGTGGCTGATGTGCCAGATGTTGCGGTCCATCGAATACGGGCGATCCTTCTTGACCGGGACGGGAATGCCGCGCTTTTCTGCGTAGTCAATTTCCTCCTCGCGGGTCTTGATGTCCCAGATGCGCCACGGTGCGATAATCTGCATGTTCGGGTCAAACGCCTTGATGGTCAGCTCGAAGCGGACTTGGTCGTTGCCCTTGCCGGTGCAGCCGTGGCAGATGGCAGTGCAGTTCTCCTTGTGAGCGATTTCGACGAGGCGCTTGGCAATCAGCGGCCGTGCGAAGGACGTGCCCAGCAGATACTTGCCCTCGTAGACCGCGCCCGCCTTGAGCGTCGGCCAAATGAAGTCCTCGACGAACTCCTTGCGCAGGTCTTCGATATACAGCTTTTCCGCGCCGCACTTTTTCGCCTTCTCGTGGAGGGGCTCGAGTTCCTCGCCCTGCCCGACGTCGCCCGCAACGCAGACCACATCGCAGTCATAATTTTCCTTCAGCCACGGCACGATAATCGAGGTATCCAGACCACCGGAATAAGCCAGCAATACGCGCATCTTCGCCATAACAATCGACTCCTTTATCTTCATCCTGATTTTCATCATTTTTGTGTCCGTCTGCCGGACAAGATGGATTATACACCAAGATGAATAAAAATGCAATAGGTCTGCATAAATTTTCTCGGATTTTTTTCGGAGGGATGATGCAGTGCCTGAATTGCTACCTATTTATATGATGATGGCTTATGCCGCGCGAACTTCCTCCGCCTGATTGCGGCGCGGGGACGTTGCTCCGACGCTCCCCAAATAGCGAATCCGCGTTCTTGCCCTCTTCGTCCATTTATTCGCCATTCCATTCATCCCGTTCCGAAAACGTATTAAATTGTGAAAAAAATATCGTTAAAATCGTGTCAGCCACTTGACAAGAGCTTAACAATCTGCTACACTGTTCTCGTCACCCCGACAAACACCGACATCCCCCGTTCGCGGGCGCATCCCCGCAGGACGGATGAAGCATAAGGAGAGAGTATCATGGCGAAAGAGTATCCGATCGTCGATAGCGTGGAGAGCTTCGAGGCGGCCCTCGCCCGCGTCCGCGCGGCACAGAAGGTCTATGCGACCTACACGCAGGAGCAGGTGGACAAGATTTTCAAGGCAGCTGCCCTCGCCGCGAACAACATGCGCATCCCGCTGGCGAAGATGGCGGTGGAAGAAACCGGCATGGGCGTGGTGGAAGATAAGGTCATCAAGAACCACTACGCCGCTGAATACATCTACAACGCCTACAAGGACACGCAGACCGTCGGCGTGCTGGAGCGCGACGAAGCATTCGGCATGATGAAGGTTGCAGAACCTATCGGCGTTGTCGCAGCGGTCATCCCGACCACCAACCCCACATCTACCGCCATTTTCAAGACGCTGATTTGCCTCAAGACCCGCAACGGCATCATCATCTCTCCCCATCCGCGCGCGAAGAAGTCCACCATCGCCGCCGCGAAGGTTGTGCTGGAAGCCGCTGTGGCTGCCGGCGCGCCCGAAGACATCATCTCGTGGGTCGATGTTCCCTCGCTGGAGCTGACCAACATGGCGATGAAGGAAGCCGACATCATCCTTGCCACCGGCGGCCCCGGCATGGTCAAGGCGGCGTACTCCTCCGGCAAGCCTGCCCTGGGCGTCGGCGCTGGCAACACGCCCGCGATTATCGACGAATCCGCTGACGTGAAGGTGGCCGTCAACTCCATCCTGCACTCCAAGACGTTCGACAACGGCATGATCTGCGCGTCCGAACAGTCCACCATCGTACTGGACAGCATCTACGACGCGGTGAAGGCGGAGTTCGCCAAGCGCGGCGCGTACTTCCTCGAAGGCGAAGAACTGGACAAAGTGCGCAAGACCATCATCATCAACGGCGCGCTGAATGCCAAGATTGTCGGTCAGAAGGCGCACACCATCGCCAAGCTCGCAGGCGTGGACGTGCCGGAAACCGCCAAGGTGCTGATTGGTGAAGTCGAATCCGTGGATATTTCTGAAGAGTTCGCGCATGAGAAGCTCTCTCCCGTGCTGGCGATGTACCGCGCCAAGGACATCGACGATGCGTTCGACAAGGCGGAGCACCTGATTGCTGACGGCGGCTACGGCCACACCTCTTCTATCTACCTGAACGCCGTCACCCGCAAGGATTTGATTGACCGCTTCGCCGCGCGCATGAAGACCTGCCGTATCCTCGTCAACACGCCTTCCTCTCAGGGCGGCATCGGCGACCTGTACAACTTCATGCTGCGTCCGTCGCTGACGCTGGGCTGTGGCTCGTGGGGCGGCAACTCCGTCTCCGAGAACGTCGGCGTCAAGCACCTGCTGAACGTCAAGACTGTTGCCATCCGGAGGGAGAATATGCTGTGGTTCCGTGCGCCTGAAAAGGTCTATCTCAAGAAGGGCTGCCTGCCTGTCGCCCTGAATGAACTCAAGGCAGTTATGGGCAAGAAGCGCTGCTTCATCGTCACCGACGCGTTCCTGTTCAAATCCGGCTTCACCAAGGCGATTACCGACAAGCTGGATGAGCTGGGCATCGTCCACACCACGTTCTACGATGTTGCGCCCGACCCGTCCCTCGCCTGCGCAAAGGAAGGCGCCAAGGCGATGACCTCCTTCCAGCCGGACTGCATTATCGCCATCGGCGGCGGTTCCGCAATGGACGCCGGCAAGATTATGTGGGTCATGTACGAGCATCCGGAAGTGGACTTCCTCGACATGGCAATGCGCTTCATGGATATCCGCAAGCGCGTGTACACCTTCCCGAAGATGGGTGAAAAGGCGTACTTCATCGCCGTCCCGACCTCCGCTGGCACTGGCTCCGAAGTCACCCCGTTCGCCGTCATTACCGATCAGGACACCGGCGTGAAGTACCCGCTGGCGGACTACGAGCTGCTGCCGAAGATGGCGATTGTGGATGCTGACATGATGATGTCCGCGCCGAAGGGCTTGACCTCCGCCTCCGGTATCGATGCGCTGACCCACGCGCTGGAAGCCTACGCCTCCATGCTGGCGACAGACTTCACCGACGGTCTGGCGAAGCAGGCGGCTCAGCTGATTTTCGAGTATCTGCCCGCGTGCTACGACAACGGTCAGAACGAGCCGGTTGCCCGCGAAAAGATGGGCAACGCCGCCACGATGGCTGGCATGGCGTTCGCGAACGCGTTCCTCGGCGTCTGCCACTCCATGGCGCACAAGCTGGGCGCGTTCCATCACCTGCCGCACGGCATCGCCAACGCGCTGCTGATTGAGCTGGTCATCCGCTACAACAGCGCCGAAGTTCCCACGAAGATGGGCACCTTCCCGCAGTACGCCTATCCGCACACGAAGCGCCGCTACGCTGAATTCGGCGAGTTCCTCGGCTTCAAGGGCGCGAATGACGACGAGACGGTGGAGAACCTGATTCGCAACATCCATGCCCTGAAGGAGCGCGTCGGCATCAAGAATACGATTCGCGACTACGGTGTGGACGAGGAGAAGTTCCTCGCGACGCTGGACGAAATGTCCGAGCAGGCGTTCGACGACCAGTGCACCGGCGCGAACCCGCGCTACCCGCTCATCAGCGAAATCAAGGAAATGTATCTGAAGGCGTACTACGGCGAGTAATGCGCCATTCTCCCCGGCTTGGCAGGAATGCTTCTGCTGGGCCGGGCATTTTTGAGCACAAAAAATTTTGTCTGCTTGCAGGAATGTCGCATTTGGGCGGCGAATAGATATTTAGGACAAATATTGACTTTCGCGTTCTCCCCTGCCGCTTTATCAACCAACAAGCGCAGGAGGGGGGCGAAGCAGTCCAGAGGGCGACCGCAGACCTCGTCTGTTTCCATTGCCCTCTGGTCGCGTCCGCAGACGCGAATCCTCGCATAAACACGCGGACGTTGTGTGATAGCGTCACCAACTCAATCGCGAAAAGGGAGTCCAGAGGGTCGCAGACCCTTTGGCAGGTCAAGGGCAGCACCCTTGCGCCTCTCCCCCAATAAACATGAACCATATAGAAGGAGGTTTCCCTATGGATTTGACGCATGTGATTGCCGAGCGGGAAAATAAGAAGATTTACCGCGACGGCGCCAAGGCCATCAAGGTGTTTGCCGAAGGGTACAGCAAGGCGGACATTCTGAACGAAGCGCTGAACACGGCGCGCGTGGAAGAGACGGGTCTACCGATTCCGAAGCTCCTTGCTGTTGACACGGTGAACGGTCAGTGGGCGATTACGACGGAGTTCGTTGAAGGCGACACGCTGGCGGCGCTGATGGCGGCGCATCCGGAAAAGGAAGACGAGTACCTGAACCTGTTTGTGGACATTCAGATGAAGGTTCACGCCTGCACCTGCCCGATGCTCAACAGCCTGACCGAGAAGATGCAGCGCAAGATTTCCGCCACCGACCTCGACGCGACCACCCGCTACGAGCTGCACACCCGCTTGGCGAGTATGCACGTCCACAAGAAGGTCTGCCACGGCGACTTCAACCCGTCCAACATTATCTTGAAGCCCGACGGACAGTGGTACATCCTCGACTGGTCGCATGCCACGCAGGGCAACGCGTCCGCTGATGTTGCCCGCACCTACCTGCTCTTCGTCCTGGAAGGCAAGGAAGCGCTGGCGGAGAAGTACCTCTCCCTCTTCTGCAAGAAGAGCGACACCGCCAAGCAGTACGTCCAGCAGTGGATTCCGATCGTCGCCGCGAGCCAGTCCCTCAAGGGCAAGCCCGAAGAGCGCGACCTGCTCATCCGCTGGGCAAGCGTTTGCGAATACGAATAATCATCAAAGGGACTGGCTTCGGTCAGTCCCTTTTCTTGTGGGGAGATGGGAGGCTGCCATGTAACCATTTCCCCGCATTTGTTGAAATCTGCCACATTTGCAATTTGCCCTATGTAACCCACTTTTCATCCTCTTTTTTTCGTGGTATCATTATTATAAGAAGGGGGAATTTGCCCTTTTCAAACTTATCTGCCGCGATTGCTTGTCAACCGCCTCCACAATCAGCATGAATGAATTATACACGGCAAATATTGCTCTCAGCGTCTTCGCCATGGCGATTATGCTCTTCTCCCTGCGCGGCGACATCAGCCAATCCAAGATCCGAAACCTGCTCTGCGGCGGCCTGTACGCCACCATCGCCATTTGCGCGCTGTGTGAGTGGTCGGGCGTGCAGATGGATGGCACGCCGCCCGCGCTGATTCCGCTGCATATCGCCGTCAAGACCATCGAACTTTCGCTTGCGCCGCTAATCGGGCTGTTCGCGGGCTGCATTATCCATCCCTGCCCGCGGAAAGTGGTACACAGGCTGCTGTGCCTTGCGGGCTTCCACGCGCTGCTGGTGCTGCTCTCGGCGTTCACGGGGCTGATATTCTATGTCGATGCGCAGAATTTCTACCACCACGGGGCGCTCTACGCACTCTACATGCTCGCCTACGGGGGCAGCACGGTGTTCTTCCTCGTGCAGATTTGGTTCGCCTGCCGCGCCTATCAGTACACCGGCGGCACACAGCTGATGCTCGCGACGCTGTTCGTGCTGTTAGGGCTGATGGTGCAGCTGTTCCTGCCGATGGTCAAAATCGACTGGATTACCATCAGCTGCGGTGCGCTGATGATGTCGAAATTCTCCAGCGACATGGTACTGCAAACCGACGGGCTGACGCAGCTGGTCAACCGCTTGGGCTACGAGCATTATCTGGCGCGCCTGCACATTCCTGCCACCATCCTGATGTTCGACGTTGACCGCTTCAAGGACGTCAACGACTGCCATGGGCACTTGATGGGCGACGCCTGCCTGCGGACGATTGCCGGCTGCATCCGCCGCGCGTATGGGAATTACGGGACGTGCTTCCGCATCGGCGGCGACGAGTTCTGCGTGATACTGACGCGGCGGAACGCGCAATACAACACCATGACGGAGATTTTCCAGCACCTGATGGATGCGGCGCGGGCAGAGAATCCGGTTCTGCCGACGGTATCGGTAGGCTGTTCGCATTTTAATCCGTCGACGGATGATTTGGCGGATTCCTTGGCGCGGGCGGACGCGCGGATGTATCAGAATAAGGAAGCGCATAGATAAACACAGCCGCGACGAGTGAATATGCTCGTCGCGGCTGATTTTTATTCACCTGTATTCACCGCAGTGTTGGCAGTAGCGCGCTTCCTTCGGGTTTTCTAAGCCGCAATGCTTGCATGTCAACATTCGGAGTGCGTGCTTTTGTTGATATTACCGATTCACATACGCGTCGATTTCGTTCCGGCTGGAGATTTGCAGCTTCTCAAAGATGCTCTCCATGTACGACTTCACCGTGTTGACGGAAATGCCCATCAGCGCGGCGATTTCCTTGTTGCTGCGGCCCTTCGCGGCAAGCATGGCAATCGAAAACTCGTAGGGTGTGAGCGCGTCGGTCACTTGCAGCGTCGAAACGGGGTTGTGAATCTTCATCCACCCGCGGCTGAAGCGATATACCGACTGCACAATCTTGTTGTACGTTTCCGGCTCCTGCTTGCGCAGCGCGCGCTCCACCTGCCCCTGCAAAATGCCGTGATGCTCCACAAACGGGTGGATGTACCCCTCGCGGCTGGCGATGCTCCACGCGGCATCGAACTTCTGCTCCGCGCGTTCATCCTGCTTCAGGCTCATGCAAATCATGCACAGGACGATGTTGAGGTAGATGCTGTCAATGGGGTAGCGCGTGCCCGCCATCAGCAGGGCGGATTCGGCAATGCCCATCGCGTGTTCGTATTCGCGCCGGATGTAGAGCGCGTGGGCGATGGCGTACATGGCAAAATACTGCATTCCGGGCGGAAGAATACCGATAGCGGGGCGGATAGGGGTCAAGTCGAGCTTCTCGGAGTGGAAGAACACGCTGATGAGCGCGTCGGTAATGCTGCTGTACAGCCGCCACGAATCGTCGTTTGCGCGCTGCCCGTCTCGCTGAATCATTTCGAGATTCCGGCGGCACTTGGCGGCATCCCCCGTCTGCAGCATCGCCATCGTGTTGGTAATCAGCGCGGACAGGCGGATTTCGGGGCACTTGCTCGTCAGGTATTTCTCGCTGATTTCGCGGGCTTCCTCGTGCTCATCGCGGAAATAGTGGTGCAGGGCGCGGGCGATGTCGCGTTCCTCCTCGTCGTTCATGGTCAGCAGGAGATTTTGGAAGCCGTTGTCGCACGGGCGGGAAATCAGCGGCATATAGCACTTGGCCATCCGCGGGGGGATTTTTTCCTGCCCGCGCTGCCCGCTCTTGCGCAAATCCGCCGGATGCGGCGTATTCGCCGGAATCAGCCACCCGCCCGATTTCCGGATTGCCCCCTGAATCCGCCCGGTATTCAGGTAGTAATTCACCATGCGGATGGAAACGCCCCACAGCTCCGCTATTTCCTTTACGCTGAGGTAGTCCAATGCGCAGCCCCTCCTTGTCCTCCTTGTTTACGCTTACGGAATTGCCTCCCAAAGCATGGTCGCCGTTCGATTGCCATACGAGCCCTTGGGCAGCATGTAGGAGAGCGGCGTTCCTGATACGCCGTCGATTTGCCAGCCTACAAAGGTATAGCCCGGGAGGTAGTAGGACGGGTCTTCTTCCGGTGTCCCGAAATAAACTTGGTTGTTGATGGTGTATTGAACCCAATTATATGCTTTGCCGTGGCTCACGTAGGTAATGGTGTACGTCGCCACACGCCACTCCGCCTTGTAAAGGCGGTCGCCGGTTGAGCCTGCGGGGATAATCATCGGCGTTGAAGGGAACTGACCGCTGCCATCGAGAACCCAGCCGGAAAATTCGTAGCCCGGACGGTCGGGAGGGATGGGCAGGGTGACGGAATCCTCCACGGTGTAGCGTATCGAAGCTATGACTGCGCCGCCGTTCGTGACCAGTGTGATGGTGTATCTGATCACCTTCCAGTTTGCGGTATACGCCTTGTTCCCCGTCGAACCCTTCGGAATTTTGACGCTTGTCTGCGGCGTCGTGATGCGCTCGCCCGTCCAGCCGACAAACTCGTAGCCGTTGCGGGTCTGGGTTGGCAGCTCGAACTCCTCATCCGTTATGGTGTAAACCACCTTTTCTTGACCGCTGCCGCCGTCCAAATCCATGGTGATGGTGTACTCCGCCAAACGCCACTCCGCCTTGTAATGGAGGTCGCCGGTTGTGCCAGGGTAAATAATGAGCGGCGTGAAAGGGAGCATACCGCTGCCATCGAGGGTCCAGCCGGCAAATTCGTAGCCCGGACGGAGAATGTAAGGCAGGGTGAAGAGATCCTCCACGGTGTATTTTATCGGAGACACGACTGGGCCGCCGTTCGTGTCCAGTGTGATGGTGTATTCAATCACCTGCCAGTTTGCGGTATACGCCTTATTTCCCGTCGAACCCTTCGGAATTATGACGCTTGTCTGCGGCGTCGTGATGCCCTCGCCCGTCCAGCCGACAAACTCGTAGCCGTTGCGGGTCGGGGTCGGCAGCTCGAAATCCTCATCCGTCATGGTGTAAACCACCTTTTCTTGACCGCTGCCGCCGTTCAAATCCATGGTGATGTTGTATTCTGTCAGTTCCCAGTTCTCGATATACGTCTTGTCGCCCGTCGAACCCTTCGGGATGGTCACGTTCGGCTGCGGCGTCGTGATGCCCTCGCCTGTCCAGCCAAGGAACGTGTAGCCCGTGCGGGTCGGGGTCGGCAGCGTTACGGTTTGCTCCACCGTGTAGAAATACACTTGCGACGAGCCCGCATTGCCCCCTTCCAGCAGCGTAATGATGGTGTATTCAATCACCTGCCAGTTCGCGGTGTAAGTGCGGTCGCCCGTGCTTCCCTGCGGGATTTCAATGGTTTTCTGCGGTTCGGTGATGCCCTCGCCCGTCCAGCCGAGGAAGATGTAGCCCGTGCGAACCGGGATCGGCAGCTGGAACGCTTCCGATTCCACCGTGTACTGGATGGGACGGATCGGATCGCCGTCTGCCATGTCCATCGTGACGGTATAAAGCTTGTCCGCCGTCAGCGTCAAGGTCAGCGGCGCGTAGGGCATGAGGAAGGAAACCGCGTCGTTCCCCTCGCTGATACTCAGGGAAACAGCCGGGTCGCTCAGGAAAACGTGGATGCCGCGATAGCCCGCTGCGGGCGCGATTTGCACCGTCACCTGCTCACCCACGCGGCACAGCAGGTCGTTGCCCTCCGCCGGCATGTCGCTGCCCCAGAGGACGTTCTGCGCGTCGATGGTCACGCGCTGCGTGTCCGCCGTCCACGTCAGCGTAACGATGCGCCTTTCTTCGCGGCCTGTTACGGGCAGGAATGTGTCCGTCTCCTCGCCGCGCAGTCCCGTCAGGTGAATGAGGGCACGCTCGTCCGCGCCGAAGTCGCTGCGCTTGAGCTGCGTCACCCACTCGCCGCGCTCCTTATCGAAGGTGAAGCTCGCCACGGCGCCGCTGCGCAGGGTCAGGCTCGGCGTGAAGTAATCCGGGCGCGCGCCGCTGATGCGAACGCGGTAGGTGATGCGCCCGTCCTGCTCGCCATAGCGGTAGACGTACACCGGGAATTCCGCTACCAGTGTGCTGTCATCCGTCAGCGGGAACACAACATCGCCCTCGCGGGAGAGATAGACATAATTTTCCGCCACAGCAAAGCAGGATTCGCCGCCATTCAGGCGGTAGACCTTGCTCCACGGGTCTGCGCTGCGCATTTCCGGCAGCAGCACATACTGTTCCTGCAAATCCGGATACTTCTCTGCAAACGCCGCCTCGATGCTGTCCATCATGTTGACCGCGCCCATCGGGCAGCTGTCGCCCGTGTACTGCACCGTCGCTTCGGTCAGCAGCGCGCCGTCCCAATCCGCCGTTTCCAGCTGCATGTCCTTGGCGCTCTGGTCAACAAGGCGGAAGCGCACGGTCAGGCTGATTTTCTTCTCCACCTTCAGCTCGCTGCCCATATGCAGCTGCTGCCCCGGCACAAGCGCGTTCTTGCCTGGATTCAGCACAATATCGCCCGTCGGCAGCGGGTCATCTGTCAGGTTCACGAGGTTCGTCGCAATCCCGATATCGAGATTCATCGGCTTGTCCACCACGATGGTGGAGCGGACATTGCCCTCGCCGTTCAGCGACACATTCCCCGACGCGCCCAGAATCAGCTCCTGAACATCTGCCGCCGCGCCGATGTTCAGCCGCACGTCCTCGTCCGACAGCACATACAGGCGGTCGATTTTGCCGGACGGCAGATTGGCGTTCAGCCCGCCGAGAATCAGCAGATTGCCGTTCATTTCCGGCGCATTGAACTCCGTGTCGCCCAGATGGTCAAAAATCGCGTCGCCGATGAAGGCTTCCGGCGGCTGCGTGTCCTTATTCAACACGGTGATGCCAAGCTGCTTGATGTTCTGCTGAAACGCCGGGTCATCCCAATCCGTATTGTCCCACATGCCAGCGCCGATTTCTTTCGCCTGCCGCTCCAGCGCCGAGTCCTTGCCCTGTGGTGTCTGGTTCTTGTTGATGGTGTTCAGTGTGTTCAGCGCACTCATGTTGTTTTCCACAATCATGGCCGCCGATGCTGTACCCGCCCAAATGATGCTGCATAAGAGCAGGAAAATGGTGCTCCATCGTGCGATTCGCTTCATGCTTCTTCCTCCTTGCTGATAGCTTCCGCGGGCTTTTTCCCATAGAAAACGCCCCTTCTGGTTTCAGTATACCATCGGCAAGCGCTGTTCGCCACCGCCATTCAATGGATTAATTGGACGTTTCCCTGCCCTTTTCCTGCTGAAAATTCCTGCATTCACGCAGATTTCCCGTCAATTCGCGCATGTTTTCCGCCGAATGCACCTTTCCAAGGCAGGAAATATCGGTTGCCAAGGATGGCAAAGTGTATCTTTCCAACATGCGAAAAAAGGCGAACCGGTTTTGAAGCCGATTCGCCCGTGGATTTGTCCAAACTTGGATGGAATTACTTGGCGATGGTGCAGTGCATGAAGTACTTGTAGCCCAGCGGGTTGGAGAAGAAGCCCTGCACGGAGTCGTCGAGCATGTAGATGTCGGTGTAGTAGTACAGCGGCACGATGCAGCCGGTATCCATCAGCATATCTTCCGCGATGTGCATCATGGCATAACGGTTCGCGCTGTCGGTGCAGCTCTTGATAGCAGAAATCAGCACGTCATAGGTTTCCGCCCAAGTGCCGTTCTCCACCTTCACGTCGTAGCCGTAGGGGGTCAGGTCGAGGTTGTAGATCTTCAGATCCGCATTCGCGCCCTTGCCGAACTGCACGTCGTTGTTGCCGGAGCCGGTCACCCACATGTCGAGGAAGCAGATCGGGTCGTTGTAGTCGGCAATCCAGCCATTGCGGGCAATGGAGTAGTCGCCGGACTTACGGGTGTTCAGGAAGGTGTTCCATTCCTGGTTGGTCAGGTTCATGGTGATGCCGACCGCAGAAACCGCGCTCTGGAGGTATTCGCCAATCGCCTTGTGGGCTTCGGAGGTGTTGTTAGAGGTAGGTCAGGGACGGGAAGTTGGTGAAGACGCCGTTCTCCTCGTCGTAGGTGTAGTACTTCTTCAGGGTCTCAACCGCCTTGTCGAAGTTCGCCATGTAGACGTCTTCGTCGTCGGTCACGTCGTAGTAGCCGGTGATGCCTTCCACATGGCCCGCGTTCTTGTAGAACTCAGAGCCGTCCGCATCGGTCATGCCCATAGGAACGAAGCTGGACGCAGGCACCTGACCCGCCTGACCGATTTCTTCAACGATGTAGTTGCGGTCGAACAGCAGACCAATCGCCTGACGGATTTCTGCGCGCGCCGCTTCCGCTTCTTCGGGGGTCATGTTCGCGAGCACGTCAGCGGGCAGGATTTCTTCGTTGATGTTCCAGCAGACATAGTAGGTACCAATCTGACCGGCAATAACGAATTCCGTCGGATACTGTTCCTTCAGGGAAGCGATTTCAGAGGTGGGAACGTCGTCGATCAGCTGCCAGTCGCCCTTCTGGAAGTTCGCCAGCATGTTGTTCGCGTCGTCGGAGAGGTAGAAGTCCAGCTCGTCCATCGTGATCTTGTCCACCGCATGATAGTAGGGGTTCTTGGTCAGGGTGATCTTGCTGTTGTGTTCCCACGCGGTCATGGTGTACGGGCCATTGCCGATGTAGGTGGAAGGATCGGTCGCCCACGCTTCGTTGGCGACGACGTCCTCACGGACGGGCATGTACGCCGGGAAGGCGAGCAGCTCGTTCCAGTAGGCAACGGGGTTGTTCAGGGTAACGGTCAGGGTCTTGTTGTCCACGGCGGTCACAGCGAGGTTTTCCGCCTTGGGGTCGGAGCCGTCCGTAGTGTAGCCCTTGATGACTTCAAACATGTAGCCATAGTCCGCGCCCAGCTCGGAGGAAGCAGCGCGCTTCCACGCGAACTCGAAGTCCTTCGCGGTCAGATCCTTGCCGTCAGACCACTTCAGGCCATCAACGAGCGTGTAGGTGTACGTCACCGTGCCGTCGTCATTGACCACCGGATCCGGCAGTTCCACCGCGCAGTCCGGCAGGATTTCCAGCTTGCCGTCGTCGGTCTGCGCCCAAGTGGACAGGCCTGCGAACAGGTGAGCGACCATCGTCGCGCCGTCCACAGCGGAGTTCAGCGCCGGGTCAAGCGTATCAGGCTCGGACGCGATGCAGACAGCCATGTACGTCTTGCCGTCTTCGGCGACAGCGCACAGGGTGCAGGTCACCATCATTGCGATGGCGAGCAGGAGAGCAGTCAGCTTCTTCATGAAAAAACCTCCCTTAATATTCTGTGACAGCCTTGCTTTTCGTAGACTGTCTGTATCAAAAATGCGTGTTGACGCATCCTTGAAGCAATTTTTTTGCGCGGATAAACACGCGGGCACACTATGCCAGTGTCACCAACTCAATCGCGAAAAGGGTGTCGAGAGGGTCGAAGACCCTTCGCGGGTGCAGGGCAGAGCCCTGCCGGAGTCCAGAGGCAGAGCCTCTGGCGCTTCCCCTCACCCTAACTCCTTCACCCGGTGGCAGGCGACGAAGTGACCCTTCTCGACTTCGTTGAAGGGCGGCATCGACTGCGCGCAGGCTTCGGTGGCGTGGGGGCAGCGCGTGCGGAACGGACAGCCCGACGGCGCGTTCAGGGGGCTTGGAATGTCGCCGGAGAGGACAATGCGCTTGTTCGCGCGCGCAGCCTTCGGGTCAGGCAGCGGAACGGCGGACAAAAGCGACTTGGAGTACGGGTGCAGCGGGTGATTGTAGATTTCCTCCGCCGACGCCAGCTCCACCATCTTGCCCAGATACATCACGGCGATTCTGTCCGAAATATGCCGCACAACCAGCAGGTCATGCGCAATGAACAGGTATGTCAGCCCCAGCCGATCCTGCAAATCATCAAACATGTTGATGACTTGCGCCTGAATCGACACGTCCAGCGCCGACACCGGCTCGTCGCAGACGATGAATTCCGGATTCACCGCCAGCGCGCGCGCAATGCCGATGCGCTGCCGCTGACCGCCGGAAAACTCGTGCGCGTAACGCGAGGCGTGTTCACTGTTCAGTCCGACATAGCCCAGCAGCTGCAAAATGCGCTCCTCCCGCTCCTTCTTGGAGGAATACAGGTGGTGCACATCCAGCGGTTCGCCCACGATGTCCGACACGGTCATGCGCGGGTTCAGCGAGGAGTACGGATCTTGGAACACCATCGTCGCCTTCGTGCGGAACTTCTGCAAGTCCGCTTTCGTTTTGACGGGCTTGCCATCGTAAATGATTTCGCCCGCCGTCGGCTTGTACAATTGGAGGATGGTGCGCCCAACAGTCGTCTTGCCGCAGCCGGATTCGCCCACCAGACCGAGCGTTTCGCCCTTGTTGATGGTGAAGGACACATCATCGACCGCCTTCAGCGGCTTGGTGCGGAAGAAGCCCATGTTGATGTCAAAGTATTCTTTCAGTCCTTTGACTTCCAGCAGCGGCTGGTGCATCTGCGCTTCAGACACAGGGCACTCCTCCTTCCTCCGTGATGCTGCCGTCCTCAACGCCCTTCTTGACGTTCATCCAGCAGGTTGCCATATGGTCGTCATTGATGAGCATCCGAACCGGCTTCTCTTTCAGGCAAATCTTCATCGCCGCCTCGCAGCGGGGCGCGAACGGGCAGCCTTTGGGCATGTTCAGCAGGTCAATCGGCGTACCGGTAATCGGCTCCAGGCGCTGTCCGTTGTTCTCCGCCGTCGGGATGGAGCGCATCAAGCCCTTTGTGTACTCGTGGCGCGGGTTGTAGAAGATTTCATCCGCCGTCCCCTGTTCGCAGATGGAACCGGCGTACATGACGATGACCTCGTCGCACATCTGGGCGACAACGCCCAAGTCGTGCGTAATCATGATAATCGCCATGCCCATCTTCTTCTGCAGGTCGCGCATCAAATCAAGAATCTGCGCCTGAATCGTCACGTCCAGCGCGGTCGTCGGCTCGTCGGCAATCAGGATGTCCGGCTCGCACGCCAGCGCCATGGCAATCATTACGCGCTGCCGCATACCGCCCGACAGCTCGAACGGGTACTGCTTCATGCGCTTTTCCGGCTCGTTGACGTTGACCAGCTTCAGCATCTCCACCGCGCGTTCGCGCGCCTGATGGCGGTTGCGGTCGGTGTGCAGCAGAATCGCTTCCATCAGCTGCCGGCCAATGGTGTAAGTCGGGTTCAGGGACGTCATCGGGTCTTGGAAGATAATCGAGATGCGGTTGCCGCGCACGGAGCGCAGCAGCTTCTCGTCCGCGCCGACCAGCTCCTGCCCGTCGAATTTCACGCTGCCGCTGACGATTTTGCCCGTCGGCGCAAGAATCTGCATGACGGAATACGCCGTGACGCTCTTGCCCGAACCGCTTTCGCCCACGATGCCCAGCACCTTGCCGTGGTCAAGGCGGAACGAAACGCCATCCACCGCCTTGACTTCGCCCGCGTCGGTGAAGAAGGATGTATGCAGGTCATTGACTTCCAGCAATGCCATTTTGTCCAGCTCCTTTCATCACGCATTCAGCTTCGGGTCAAATGCGTCGCGCAGACCGTCGCCGAACAGGTTCAGGCTCAGCACGATGAGGCAGATGACCACGGCGGGGATAATCAGGCGATAGGTGTAGGAATAGATGCCGTTGAGCGCGTCAGAAGCCAGCGAGCCCAGCGAGGGCATCGGCGCGTTGACGCCCAGACCCAGGAAGGACAGGAAGCTTTCGGTGAAAATCGCGTTCGGAATTTGCAGCGCAGTCGAAATAATCACGACGCTGATGCAGTTCGGCAGAAGGTGCTTGCGGATAATCCACCGTGCCTTCGCGCCCGTCGCCTGCGCCGACAGCACGTACTCCTGCTCACGGAGGGACAGAATCTGACCGCGAATCAGGCGCGCCATGCCCACCCAATAGAGCAGACCAAAGACGATGAACATGCTGATGATGTTCGAGCCGATTTTCTCTAAGATGGTGCCTTCCACATGCAGCACCTGCCCCAGCACGACCGCCAGCAGGATGATGACCAGCATGTCCGGCAATGAGTAGATAATATCGACGATTCGCATGATGAACAAGTCCACCCTGCCGCCGAAATATCCCGCGACTGCGCCAATCATCATGCCAATCACCAGCACGATGATGCTGGCGAAGAAGCCGACGGCGAGGGAAATGCGTGTCCCGTAGACGACGCGGATGAAGTAGTCGCGTCCGTGCCGAAGATGTGCGGGAAAACAGATTCCCCTTTGTCGATTTTCTTCAGTTCCGTCTTGCCGTACTGGAACGGCGCGAGGTTGTTGTAGCTGTTGTCCATCGGGCGACCCTTCGTCTGTCCCAGCATCTGGTCATACGAATACGGCCAGAACATCGGGATGATGATGGAGGACAGCGTAATCAGCACAATCAGAATCAGGCTGATGGTCGCGACCTTGTTTTTCAGCAGGCGCTTCACGCCGTCGCGGAAAAAGGTCGAGGACGGCCGCATCCGGGAGATGACTTCCTTTTCCTCCGCCGTCGCGGGCATGAAGGAATCCACATCCAGATGCAGGCTAAAGGGCTTTTTCTTGTTCATCATCATGGTGCAGATGCCTCCTTATTCGTAATCAATGCGCGGATCAGCCACCTTGTAGAGCAGGTCGCTGATCAGATTCATAATCACGATTAAAGAGGCGAGGAAAATGGTCGTCCCCATAATCATGGTGTAGTCGCGGTTGGTGATGCTGGATACGAACTGGCGGCCGATACCCGGCACGGCGAAAATCTGCTCGACGACCATCGAGCCGGTGACGATGAACGCCAGCATCGGGCCGAAATAGGTGATAACCGGAATCAGCGAGTTCTTCAGCGCGTGACCGAAGATAATTTTCTTGCCCGAAACGCCCTTGGCGCGCGCGGTGCGGATGTAATCCTGCCCCAGCACGTCGAGCATGGAGGAGCGCGTCAGGCGTGTGATGTAGCTCATCGGGTAGAGCGCAAGGGTGATAATCGGGAGGATCAGCCCTTCGGCCGTCGCGCCGTTCGCGGGTACCCAGCCTAACTTGACTGAGAACACTATCAGCAGGAATGACCCCATAATGAACGACGGCATGGACACAAACGCGGTCGTAATCACCATGATAATCTTATCCAGCACGGTGTTGCGCCGCAGCGCCGCCAGCGCGCCGAGGACGATGCCGGCAATCGCCGCGCTGAACGCCGCAATCAGACCAAGCTTTGCGGAGGTCTTCATGCCATCCAGAATAATGTCGATGACCTGACGGCCGCGCTGCTTCAGGCTCGGCCCGAAGTCCAGCTTCGTCACCACGTCGCGCAGATATGTCACATACTGTTCGCCCAGCGGCTTGTCCAGCCCGTACTTGGCCTCCAGCGCCGCCTGCGCTTCCGCGGAAATTGCCTTTTCACTTGCGAACGGTCCACCCGGAATCGAGTGCATCACGAAGAACGTCACCGTGATAACAATCCAGATGGTCAGCAGCGCCAGCAGCACGCGCTTGAGGATATAAAACAGCATCTTAGAATTCATCCGCTCCACCTTCCCGGCAGGGGCGCTGCCGCGTCTGCCTGCGTTTCTTGTTCATCGACACGCAAAACCAACCGGTTTCACCGCGTCGATGCTTTATTATGCAACACTGTATGGAGAAAATCAAGTGTTTTGTTGCACAAACTGTGTTTTTTTTATGTTTTTCTCGTGCATTTTGAATATTTTCGTCCAAGTTGTTGCATTTATCAAGTTTTTCTGCAAGTCCCTGTTCATTTTTGCGCACAAAAAATGCAGGACGCTCATTCGTCCTGCATCATGGTAACGAAGTGAATTACTCCGCTGCCGCCAAGCTGCCGAAGATCTCCAGCGGCATGTTTTCCAGCGCGTCGCCCACTTCCTTGCTGGCGACCTGGAACGTCACGGCGAGAACCGTCTCGTCATCAAGGAAGGTGTACAGCGCCAGCACGGTGTCGCCCGGCGTGTACATCAGGCAATAGTTTTCGTTGACATACAGCTCAGCGAGCATTTCTTCCGTCGCGCCCGCGTCCTGAATGCCTTGCAGCAGCGTTTCAAAGCTCATCGCGGACAGCTGCGCCGTAATGCTGACCGTCTGGTCGGCGTTGACGGCAAAGAGCAGGATGTTCTCGGCGTTTTCCGTGCCTGCGGGGACTTCCTGAACCGCCCAGTCCGCCGGAATCTGCATCGTCAGACCCGTTTCACCCAGCGCAACCGTCTGCGCCTCGAAGCTGACATTCATTTCAACTGCCGGCACTTCCGCTTCTTCCTCCGCGAACGCAAAGGCAGTGCAGCACATCATGAGCGCCATCAGGAGAGCAAGGAGTTTCTTCATATTTGTTTCCGTCCTTTCATTTCCAGCATGATTCGGCTGATTTTTTTCCATATTGAACAGCCACATCTGGTAACATTTATGATACCAAATGGAAGCCGCTTTTGCAATACGCTTTCGCGCAGAAAAACGGTTGATTCGCGCGGATTTGGGATTTCAGAATGAAGCAGCTTCCATTTTCATTCGGAAAATGCGAGTGAAGTAACTTTTATTTACTTTTCAATTCTCACAAAAACAAACAGTTGATTCTTTCCGTAAAAGCGGACTTTGCTTCCCTCCCCCTTCACAAAAAACGGGGCACCGCGAGAGCTTTCGCCCCCGCAGCACCCCGCCATCCGCGGATGCGCAATTCCGCATTGTCCCTTACTTCTTCGTCCAGTCCTGCTTTTCGCCGATGCCGTAGTTTGCCGGCAGCACGTCGTCATCAACCAGCACGAAGCCCAAATCCGCCGTGTAGGTCGTACTGGCGGAGGTCACCTGCACCGGGTTCGATTCGCCGTTTTCGCCCAGAATCGACGCAATCAGCGGAATATCCGTGCGCATACGCGTCGGCACAACTTCCGTCGGGTAGATGGGCTTGAGCGTGTACACGCCGGGATACAGGTTCTCGAAAGTGTAGTAACCGTACGCGTCGGTCGTCGTTTCCGCGACGAGCTGGTCGTTTCGCCACAGCTCGATGCGCATGTCGCCCAGACCGAGTTCGCCCGCGTCCTGCAGGCCGTTGCCGTTCAGATCAAGCCAGCAGAAGTCGCCCAGCGTGCCCGGCTGCACCGCGCCGATGTTCTGCTCCAGCTGATGCTGGCTCATGCGCAGGGCAATCAGGTCGCTCTCTCCCTCGCGGGCGGTGTAGGTCGTCATCACGCTGATGTTCTGCCCGTCCTTGAGGCGCGTGTCGTCCTTTTCTACGACGACGTAGCCGTTCGGGAGCGTCACACGCAGACGGTAGTTGCCCGGCATCAAGCCGTCAAAGCGGTAGATGCCGTCCTCGCCCGTCGTCGCGTTTTGCAGTTCGCTGCCCTTTTCGTCCAGCAGGATAACCTCCGCGCCGGACAGGGGCGCAATCTCGCCCGCGTTGTCGCACCAGACCATGCCGCCGATGCTTGTGTCAATCTTCAAGCCCAGCATCGGAGCAGTATAGTTGTTGTTTTCGCTAATTTCAATCTCGGTCATGACGAGCTGACTGCCCTCGGTGGTGAAGGTGCTGTCGCCCAGACGCGCCGCCTGCGTACCTTCCTTGAGATCGTAGGCAAGGCTGTACACGCCGGGGGCAATGCCGTCGATGGCGAACCGCCCCTCCGCATCGGTCTGCACCTGCGCAAACACCGCGCCGGTTTCATCCAGCAGGGTCAGCGTCTCGTTTTCCGGGGTGATTTCGCCCGCGTCCATGTCCCCGTTGTCATTCTCATCCACCCAAACCTGACCGGACATCTTCGACGGAATCACGCCGCCAAGCGCCTGATTCAGCCATTCCTCGCCCAGCCCGATTTCGATGTTCACCTGCTGCTCGTTCAGCCCGTGCATCAGCGGCAGGGTCACATTGCCGTCCAGCTTGGAGAGCACCATGCCCTCCGGGAAGCGCAGGGTCAGCGTGTAGGCGTCCGGCCGCAGCCCGGTGAAGCTGTACGCGCCCGTCGCATCGGTGAGGACGGTCTGCTCCGTCAAGTCCTCGCGGGAGGGGGTCAGAATCAGCGTCACGCCGGCAAGCGCCGCTTCGTTTGCATCCTGCGCGCCGTTGCCGTTGTGATCGGCAAACACCATGCCTTCAATGTCGCCCAAAGCCAGTGCGCCGCACAGGGGCGCGGCGACCTCTTCGCCCACGCCGATGGTAAAGGAATCCGTCGTGCCATCGGAATCCGGCGCGATGGTGTTGCCGCCGTCCGTCAGGGGAGCAAACACGCCGTCGCCCGGCAGCTCGTAGCGCAGGCGGTACGTTCCGGGCAGCACCGCGTCAAACAGGAAGCTGCCATCCGCGCCGATGGTGCGGGTCGCCACGTCGCCGGTTTCGTCCATCAGGTGAACCACCGCGCCGAGCAAGCCGCCTTCATCCGCGTCGCGCAGGCCATTGTCGTTCTTGTCGGCAAACACCACGCCGGACACATGTCCGGGGGTAATCATGCCGATATCAAGACCCGTCAAATCCGCGCCCATTGTCAGCGCCACCGGTTCGCTTTCGCCCGCGCCGCCGGAGAGGTTGCGGAGGATATTGCCGTCGCCCGTGCGCGTGAACGCCAAGCCGCGGTTCGCGGTCGCGCTCACGGTGTACTGCCCCGGCGCAAGGTCATCGAAGGTATACACGCCGCTGCGGTTCGTTTTCGCCGTGCGGGTATTGCCGTTTTCATCCGTCAGGGTGACGGTGAAGTTGTTGACCATCTTTTCCGCGTCCATCCGGCTGCCGGAGAAGTCGTCATCCAGATACACCGTGCCGGAGATGCTGCCGTAAGTAATCGCGCCGATGGCCATCGTCATCTCGCTGTCGTTCTCCAGCACCACGTCGGAAATCGTGTACTCGCGGCGGTCAGTGCCGGGCGCGAACAGGTTGCCGTACTCGCCATCGCCCGCGATGGTGTACACATAGCCTTGCGGAATCGTCGCTTTGACGCGGAACGTGCTGCCGCGGATGTTGGCGAAGGTGAAGCGCCCGTTCTCGTCGGAGACGGTGTTCAGCAGCTCCTTGCCGATGGCCTGACGGTACAGGACGACCTTCACGCCTTCCAGCGTCTTTTCGCCCTCGTCGTACACGCCGTTGTTGTTTTCATCCAGGAAGCAGATGCCGTTGATGTCAGAGCCCTTCATCACGCCAAGGAGGACTTCCTCCAAGTCACCGCGTTCAAGAATCACCTGATCCGTTTCGGAGCGCTTGAATTCGCTGGTGATGATGGAGCGGCGATTACCGCCCGTCTGGCTATATCGCGCAAACACCAAGCCGTCCGGCAGGCTGTATTCGACATTGTATGTGCCGTAGCGCATTTGACCGATGTAGAATTTGCCGTCCTCGCCGCTCTCGGTTTCGTACACCAGACCGTTTTTCACGCCGACGGCGCGGATTTTGATGCCCGCCTGACCGGGTTCACCGTCCTGATATACGCCGTCGTCGTTTTCATCCAGCCACACAAGGCCCTGCAGCGCCGCCATCGTCATCACGCCGACGCCCACGTCGGTCACAGAACCGGCTTCGAGGGTCAGCGGCACGCTGCTTTGCACTTGTTCGGTCGTTTCATCCATGATGGACATGTTCGCGCTGACATTTTTGCCGTGCGCACCATGGCCGAAGCCCGCGGGCAGCTCGCTGCGCAGGACGTACGTCCCCGCCGGCACAGCCAGCGACACTTCGCCGTTCTTGTCCGTTTCGCCGGATGCCACAACAACCTCCACGCCGTTGACTTCGGTGATGAGGCTCATCGTCGCGCCGGACACGCCTTCCTCGTACTTCCCGCGTGAACCGTTGTTATCATTGTCGCGGAAAGCGTGGATGGTCAGCGCCGCCGGATTCGCCGCCTTCGCGGTCACAGTCGCGGGTTCGTCGCTGATGACGAGCGCGCCGTTGGCAAGGGTCACGCCCGCATCATAGCGGACGACGTACGTCCCGTATTCGAGGAACTCCGCCTGCCAAGCGCCGTTTTCATCCGTCACCGCTTCCGCCGCGACTTCGCCCGCCTGATTAACCAGCTGCACCTGTACGCCGCTCATCGGCTGACCGTCCAGCCCCAGCACCACGCCGGAAGCGTCGCCGGTGGCATGGTTCGCCAGCGCCGGCAGCACAACGGTTTCGCCCGCGCCGATTTCCACCAGAATGCTCGCCGTCACGCCCGTATCGGTCGTGCTGAGCGTCCAGCCCTCGGTGTCATACAGGCCGCGCGGCAGGGCTGCCGTAATCTGATAAGTATCAGGATACAGGTCGTTCAGCGCAAACGCGCCGCTGACCGTCATCTGTTCGCTCATCCGCTGGCCGGAAATCGTCACTTCCGCCGGGGCAGACAGATCGTCGATGCTGCCGGTCATGCCGCCGCTGAGCGTCAGATCCAGTTCATAACGGCTGG
>ULWW01068492.1_pt1 | contig 25782 bp, 16 predicted proteins | sample 1960741 | NCBI WGS metagenome assembly ULWW01 (sample SAMEA4835823, study PRJEB28245) | human gut metagenome | biome: gut microbiome; material: fecal sample | place: Denmark | collected 2008
AGCTGTATCTGCAGCAGGAGACGGCCAACACCATGATGGCGCTGGCGCAGAGCGGCATGACGCTGCTGGGCGGGAACGCCGACAGCGCCGACGTGATGGACTGGCTCACCGCCTGCGGCGTGACCGCCATGAGCGGCCCGATGACCGGCGTGCCGGTAGACGAAGACGAGATGATCCGCGACTGTCTGGTGCGGGAGCGCTGAGACAGCGGAGTGAAGGGAGGGCGGACAGACCTTGGCTGGGCCATTTGACCACATACCGGAGGAGGTAAAGCGGGCGGCAGCCGAGGACGCCGCCCCGAAGACCGGCGGGACGAAGACCGCGAAGCGTCCGCCGGTGGACAAGCCGCCGATGGGCGGCGAGAAGAAGCAGAAGCGGCTTTTTAAGTACAGGCGCGCCAACACCGTCCTCACCGAGGATCAGGTGAAGGAGATCAAGGCGGGGCGCAAAAAGCTCCGCCGAGAGATGAAGCAGCAGCACATCTACTCCAAAAAGGAGTTCGAGCTGACCGCCTCCAGCCTGGGCCTGTATTTTGACAAAAACAAGCACCCATGCCTGTTTTGGCTGTGGCGGCACTGGTTGGGCGCGCTGCTGGGTGCGCTGGCGGCGTTTCTGTCGGTCATGCTGGTATTTGCGGGCGTGCAGAGGATGCGCGGGCATTTCACCATCAACATGACAGACGATATGTTCCGCGAGGGCTTTACCCTGTCTGAAACAGTGGGCTTCGAGAACCCGACAACGTACCTGTTTGCCAATCCTGCGCAGGACGTGCCGTGCGTGTCCATCAGCCAGTTGCCGCTGGACCTGGACGAAGTCGACGGTGAGCATAACGATCTGTATTTCGCCTATACGTTCTACCTTCGGAACGAGGGTGAAAGCACCGTGGGCTATAACTGGAGCATGAACATCACACGGGAGACACAGAACCTTTCCAGCGCGGCTTGGGCGATGGTGTTTGAGGACGGACAGATGCGTTTCTATGCAAAGGCGGCCGCTGACGGACAGCCGGAAGCGCTGCCGGCACTGGGGGACGACACGAAGGGTTATCCCAATCTCAGTATTCGGGAATTAGCGGCAGGCGGTGACCAGTTCCAGAAGGTAAAGACCGTGGGGCAGATCACATACTGGCGCGTGATACCTGACGCGTTTGAGACGGACACCCGTATTACCTCCGGAAAGCAGGAGAATGTAGCGCCCGACGAGGTACATAAGTACACGGTCGTTCTCTGGCTGGAGGGCGATGATCCCGAAGCGACAGACGAAATGATAGGCGGACATCTGGGCGTGGAAATGGATTTCCGGCTGATGAGCGAGCCGGATGATAAGGACGCCCACGATGGTATTTTTGAGGGATGGACAGACCTATGGCAGGCGCTGTTTTCCAGCGATCAAGCATGAGACATTGCGACTGATAAAATTCCGGCGCCAACGAGCTTAGACTTGAGCTTGGGGGATGGCTGTTGATATATGATCCATAGCGCTTGGCAGGCGACTGCCTGCCAATAACAACTCTCGAAAGGAGTACGTGAGAATGGAAAAAGAAAAACGGAAGAAGCAAAAAGTCCTGATGCCTGCCGGTATTCGCAGTAAGCTGATGGCGGCCGCTTCCATGCTGATGGTCGGCGTGATCATGATGGTCAGCAGCACCTACGCGTGGTTCACGCTGTCCACAGCGCCGGAAGTCAAGAACATCAGCACCACGGTGGCCGGCAACGGCAGCTTGGAGATCGCGCTGATGCCAGAGAGCGGCAATATAGGTACAATCTCAGCCGGCGCGGTTGGCTCCAATGCAGATGCCAAGACCAGTAACACGAAGTGGGGCAACTTGGTTGACTTGAGCGATGTGAGCTATGGCTTGAGCAGCATTAAGTTGTATCCTGCGCAACTGAATACAACGACGGAGGGCGGGACTGTAACCTTTAATGAGAAAGGCATTAGTCCGCTGTCCATCCCGGTCTATGGCGGTGATGGGCGCATTGACTCCACCAGCGCGGAAAAAATAGGACTGCGCACATATAAAGATGGTGGGTTCAGTGGAGATAGCTATGGCGTGCGTGCCATTGGCGAAATGAATAACGGCGTGGTGAGCAGCACCTATGGCTATGTTGTAGACCTTGCGCTGCGTCTGAACACTCAGAATTTGAAGACGGAAGAAGCAACTACATCGGCTGTTGATGGCAAGCTGCTGCTGCAAACTGGCGAGATGCAGCGTATTTATAGTGACTCCAGGAATGATGATACGCTTGGCGGAGGCTCGTATATGTCCTTCACAGCAGCAAATGGGCTGAAGCCTGAGGCAGTCAAGAAACTAATGGGTGCGATCAGAGTCACGTTTGTGCAGAACTATGGCAAGCTGAACTCTGACCCCACAATTCTTGGGACAGCAAAGTTGGATGTTTCGACAGCTTTGACAGCTGGCGCAAACGGAGAATACAAGGCCAATCTGTATCTGTATAGTGCTGACGGAACGAAGCTGGATCAGGATAAGGCGGTATTGTTGGCTGCAATGGAGAAGAACAAAGCGTGCCAGATCAGTGCTATTGTGTGGCTTGATGGTAGCAGTGTTACCAACGCTGAGGTGGCGGCGTCTGAAGCAATGTCCCTCTCTGGTAAGCTGAACTTGCAATTCAGCACAGATGTGAAGCTGAATCCGGCGGCCAACGCTCCGCTGAAGGGAGAATAACACAAGTTTTCTCTGGCGAGAGAATAAATACGCAATATCTCGAAAGGAGAAACAGAAATGACGAAAACCGAAAAGAATCGGGAAGAAAAAAAGCGTAGAGTCATTATGCCCGCCGGAATTCGGAATAAAATGGTCGCCGCCGTTTCCATGCTGTTGGTGGCCAGCATCATGATGGTGTCTTCCACCTATGCATGGTTCACGTTATCCACCGCACCGGAAGTCAAAGGTATCACAACCAATGTGGGTGCTAACGGCAACCTGGAAATGATGCTGCTGAATGGTAAGAGCTTCAATAGTACCGCGGAAGACCTTGGCGTGCAGTCTGATATTGGCGATTCTTACAGTAAGAAAGATGTAGAAGCCGCCAACGTGACGTGGGGTAACTTGGTAGATCTGAGTGCCAATGTTTACGGTTTGACGAATGCTATTTTGAACCCGGCCAAGCTGAATATTGTGAAAGGCACTGACGGTAATAGTAATACGGTGAACAGTACGATGCTGCTTGCGCCGTCTTATGGCAATGATGGCCGTGTTATTGACGTGAACACGGAGACGTACAGCGGTAAGTGGAGCAATTCTGCGTGGGTCTATGCGGATACGAAGGGCGAGAATGCTTTCGCAGGCGTGCGTGTGCTCGGTACCAGCTCCGGCGTGACTAAGCAGCTCAGCGCATACCGGAATGCACTCAATGCTATTAACAGCAACAGCAACACGGCCAAAAACGCCATAGCCACATCCCTGGCTAACAATGGTCAGACACTGGCCAATATCCTTGTTCAGCATATTCAGGATGAGACTGCAAAATTCAAGAGAACAGATGTCGAGACACTTAAGAAACTGGTCGACGCTCTGCAGACAGCCAATGAAGCTGCCGGTGAGGCGATCAAGCAGGCGGTGTTGGCGTATAACCTCAGCAGTGCCGCAGGCTCTCTCAGTGATGATGCAGTAGATAGCCTGGTGGCCGCAATCAAGGCAGCGGAAGTTACTGGACTGAGCGGTGTGACGTTTGCCAAGAGCGATGATGGACTTGCGGTAGCAATCACGATGCCTACTGGTGCTGAGGCTGCAGTGACGCAGTGGAATGGCAATAGCACTGCAATCAAGACCGCGAGTGATAACCTTACTGCCTTGCTGGCGGATGATGCGAAGACCGAATATGCTTACGATGAGTTCGGATCAATCATGAACGGTTTGATCGACAAAACGCATACAAAAGTTGCGGGGGTAACGAATCCAAGAAAGACCGATATGGATACCATTGTGCAGTATTATACTGACAATCAAAGAATCGATATCGTTATGTTGGATGGGTCTGGTATCTACGCGAACATCGCCAACCTGGTGGGTGATTATACCGCGTCCGGGTTTAAGGTGAAGGTAACAACCTCTGCTATCACTGCTTCGGTACCTGTTACCATGTCTACCTCTGTAAGCCCTGATGGTCTGGTGAAGGGGATTAACACGGATAAAGAGCCTGCAGCATCTGTTGGCGGTGCGGGAACTACCACGGTTCTCAGCGACACCTATGGTTATGCACTGGACTTCGGATTCCGCACCAACGCGGCTGGCAGTAATCTGCTGCTGCAGACGGCGCAGGCCCAGCGTGTATACAGCGATGCTACTGCAGCCAATACGCAGGGCGAAGGCTCTTACATGCAGTTCAAGTCCAACAATGTGACAGTGTTCTCCGTAGATGAACTGCGTGCGCTGATGAGTGCCATGCGCGTTGTATTCGTGGAGACAAAGATTGAGAATAATCTTCCACAATATACAGTGCTGGGCATCGCAGCTGCCGATATTACCAAGACAACAGATGAACAGGACGGGGATACCACCTATAGCGGCGGTGACGCAGTAGGCACGGACGGCCTGAAAGCAGGTCTGTACCTGTACAACTACACGGTTGGGAACGATGGCGCTATTGCGCTGGGAGAAAAGAAAGGTGACAAGTCCGTGCTTACTAATCTGGATCAGAATGTCGCCAAGAAAATCACCGCGATTGTGTACATTGATGGTGAGATCGTGGACAATACCATGGTGGCCAACGCAGCTAACTCTATGACAGGTAGTTTGAATCTGCAGTTCAGCAGTGACGCCGATCTGAAGCCTATGGAGAACACCAATATGCGTAATGGTGGTGAAAAGGCAAAGGATGCACCGGGAGTTACTCATACTAAGAAGGCGGATGCAGGTGCTACCTATGCATATGGCGGAACAGAGTATACGGTAAAGGAAGGCTATACTATCTATGAGGGCAGCGATGGCCAGGCTTATTACCAAGCGACTGGCAGCGAGACGTACATTTTGATTACCGCAGATAATTTCAGCACGGTACTGGCAAGCACTTCTACCGGAGGCTGATCCATTTATTGTCGTTGAGATAGTAGAGGCTTTTCCCCGCGCCGCCTTCGGGCGGCGCGGGGAGGAAGCCCCGCACCAACCCGGATGTGAGCGGCGGAAGCGCTTCGGCCGTTTACATGGGGGCTGGATGACAGCTATTTTGCACGAAAGCCGTGAGAAATGGAAACGAAAGGATCATCGCGCGTTGAAAGAACTGACACGAAATCAAAAAAAGCAGCAGCGGACGGTGCTCTATATCTGCCTGTTGATAGCGCTGCTGACGCTGCTGGTGGCGGCCAGCTACACCTGGCTGTCCATCAGCCGAACGCCGCGGGTCAGCAATATGGACATCTACATATCTGGCCAGACGGGACTGGAGCTGTCCTCTGCGTATGACGCGGCGGATGACAAGTGGGGAACGGTGCTGGACTTCAAGGAGATCGTGGGCGTGGAGACGCAGCTGAAGCCGGCCACATGGTCACAGAAGGAGCAGACACTGAAAACCATGCTGTACGGCTTGGATGGGCGTATGACCGGCGAATATGAAACGCTGAGTGACGAGAGGAACGCCAACCGCAAGGATGCAGACGGTTACTATGTCAAGGGCACATTTTATGCCCGTTCGGACAGTGCGGTGACGGTGTCGCTGGGAGAAGCCGTGGAAGTAAACGGCGGTGAGAATACGGCGGGAACATACGTGATCGGTACGCCGGTGTGGAATGAGCAGACGCTGCTGCACGACGATGGCGGTCAGGGCGCAGAGACGGCGATCCGGCTGGGGCTGCGGATAACAAAGGTATCTCCGGATACAGGTGCGGCACAGGGTAGTGGGGAGTTCTATATCTACGAACCCAACTGCGATACGCATATCTCGTCCAGTACGTCGGACGTTGCGGAGACGAAAAGCATCGACGGGGAGGACACGTTAATCGACACAGCACATCTGATCCGTCAGACGGCTTCCAGGTGGAGCGAAGCGTCGCCTGTACTGTCAAGTGTTACCATCAAGTCACTGGGAAGGTTTACCACGCCTACCAGACTGTTTACATTGCAGCCGGGGGAGATCGCGGCCATAGAACTGTATATATGGCTGGAAGGACAGGATATGGACTGCACCAATGTTATTGATGAAGCGCAGATCATAGCCAATCTCCAATTTGCCACTGATTACGATGGGCAAGGTGGACTTGTGGATATACCGGGTTGATTTTCGGGCAGCCTGCGTGCAGGCTTGACTGTTTATCAGATATATGAAAAAAAGCAACGATCGAAGGGAGAAGATCCATGAAGAAAAAGGTTGAAAAAGAGTCCGTGGAGACAATGACCGAACAGATCCCGGAACAGAGCAAGGGAAAGCGTATAGCAAATACCATTGTAAATGTGGTACTGGTGGTAGCGATCGTTCTGGCAGCGCTGTGTACGTATACCAGCTATGTCAGCACCAGCGGCAACGGTGTGCCCAGCATTTTTGGTATCCGTATGCTGTCCATCCAGACGAAGTCCATGTATCCTACGCTGAATTCCGGAGATATGATCTTTGACTCGGCAGTCAAAGATCCCAGCCAGCTGGCGATCGGAGACATCATTACTTACTGGACCGTCATCGACGGTGAGCGTGTATTGAATACCCATAGAATTACGCAGATCTACGATGGCGGCGGACACCTGATCTTCCAGACAAAGGGTGATAACAACACCATTGAGGACTCCCTGACGGTGCATGAGTCTGAGATCGTGGGTCAGTACAATGGCGCGAAAATTGCCGGACTGGGAAAAGTATTTGACTACCTGCAGACCAGCACAGGCTTCCTGATTGTAGTGGTAGTGCCTGTGGCACTGTTCTTTATCTATCATTTGATCCAGTTCTTCCGCGTACTCTTTGAGTACAACAACATCAAGAGCAAACTCCTGTATGAGCAGGAGCGCGGTAAGAACGAGGATATTCTGGAGGACGAGAAGCGGAAGCTGGAGGAATCCAAGAAGGCCGAGAGAGAACGCCTGGAAAACGAGCTGCGTGAGAAGCTCAGAGCAGAGCTGACAGCAACGATGCCGGCACAACCAGCAGCACCGGAAATTCCGACCGAGAACGCTCCGAAAGAGACAGCTGAGGAGATGGAAGCGCGCATTCGTGCAGAGATGGAAGCGGAGGCCAAGGCTAAGAAAGAGGCTGAGGAGCGTGCTGCCATGGAGACGGAGATCCGTGCTAAGATAAAGGCGGAGATGGAAGCCAAAGCCAAAGAAGACGCGAATGCGTGATCAGGGTATGTAGCCTGACCGTACCAGCGATAAGATCATTACGTCCTGATGAGGGCAGTAGAGGTGGGAAATGGACAACTTTTTGAAATACTTTTATCAGGACGTGGGACGGGTATTCCGCGCATTTCTCGATATATTCGCATCATTCTTTAATTTCGTGAACTACTTGTTCAACTTTCCTATGAGGCTGAAGCTGATCCGTGAGTACAACGGGAGCTTTTCCACAGGGGAGTGGGTCATGCTGATCATCACGGAACTGGTATTGGTGGCTATTGCAGTGGGGCTTATCATCCTCCTGATTAAGCTCTGCAAAAAGCTGTTCCGCTTCCGTGTGCCGGTGAAGAAGTATGACGAGATGACCAAGCAGGTCCGGCAGCTGCAGCGTGATCTGCTGCGGGCTAACTATGAAAAGGACAAGCTGCTGGCCATGAAGGTGGCGGAGCTGGGCGGCGACAAGCAGGCGGTTCTGGATGAGCTGGGCGACCTGCCGGAGGAGAATGAGCAGGAGAAGGCGGACGGCGGGGAGGATGAGAACTTCAACCCCAACCGCAACACCTTCAAATCCCCCTGCGTAGACCCTAACGCCAGCCGGTTCTTCCGCCTGACCACGGTGGACAACTTCTACAAGACGCAGTATGTGCCGCCGGTATATGACAACGACATCACGCTGCCGGAGTTCTGCGACAGATTCCGGCGCTACGCCGCCAGTCAGCTTCATCTGTACTACGACCTGAACATGATGCGCTATTTCGTGGCGTCTATGGGCACGGCGCGCATCGTCATCCTGCAGGGCATTTCCGGTACCGGTAAGACCTCTCTGCCCTATGCCTTCGGCAAGTTCGTGGGGGTGGACACCAGCTTAGTGTCGGTGCAGCCCTCCTGGCGCGAGCGTACGGAGCTGTATGGCTACTTCAACGAGTTCACCAAGAAGTACACCGAAACGGACTTCCTCCGGGCGGTGTATGAGGCGAACTATTACCGGGATCCCCATCTGGTGATCCTCGATGAGATGAACATCGCCCGTGTGGAGTATTATTTCGCCGAGATGCTGTCCATCCTGGAGCTCCCCCGCAAGGAGGAGCAGCGCATCGATATGGTGACGGCCACATGGGACAACGATCCCTGCCTGATCCAGAACGGCACTATTCCCATCAGCGACAACCTGTGGTTCGTGGGCACGATCAACAATGACGACTCCACGTTCGCTGTGGCGGATAAGGTGTACGACCGTGCCGTGCCCATTGACCTGAACAGCCGCGCGGAGGCGTTCGAATGTGAACCTGCGGATGTGGTACATATCTCCACGGATCACCTGTATGCGCTGTTCGCCGAGGCAAAGGAAAAGTATTCGGTCGATCCGGCCATGCTGGACAAGCTGGAGGACTTCAACGCATACCTGATCAAGAATTTCCGCCTGGCGTTCGGCAACCGTATCATGAAGCACATCGGCGACTTTGTGCCGTGCTTTGTTGCCTGCGGCGGAACGGAGATGGAGGCGGTGGACTTTATCGTGGCCAAGAAGGTGCTGCGGAAGTTCGAGTCGCTGTCCCTGGGCTTTATGAAGGACGAGCTGACCAAGTGCAGCAACTACCTGGACCGTCTGTTCGGCAAGAACAAGATGGTCGTGTGCAAGGACTATATTGAGCAGCTGAAGAAAAATAACTAACGAGGTACGCCATGGCAGATGCAGGAAAGAACAAAACGCTGATAGACCCTATTTATCAAAAATACGTTCGCAGTGTGGTGCGCGCGCTGGGCAGCAGCGAGTTCTACCGCTTCTTTATGGACAGTATCTCCAAGGCGGACAACGAGTTCCAGTTTTCCAACCGCAAGGTGGAGAAGACGGTGGATCTGACGTGGGTGGATGCGGTGGAGGAGTCGCTGGAGGGATTTCAGAACATCATCTCCATGCCCCGCAACGTCATCCAGGAGGAAGAACTCATCGTCAACGTGGCCAACGCGAGAAAGGCCGGCGCTGACACGGTGCGCCATCTGGCGCAGCACGCATCGCTGGTGGAGGACTTCAATGAGAGGACCGGCGATGTGCGGCCCAGCCATCTGATGCAGAAGTACCGTGAGGACTCCGTGGCGCTGTATGAAAACCGTTTGGTTTACACAGCCATGGAGAGCGCCTACCACTTTGTGAAGATCCGTCACGACGCGCTGTTCAGCGCTATGAGCGACGAGTTTGGCGCGAAGCTGAAGCTGCGCTCCGATATGGACAGCGCCACGGAGCATATGCATCTGGATATGTATCTGCATATCCGCAGTATTGAGAGCGCACTGGACACCGATGCAAAAAATGCCGATGTGTTCAGCCGTATTTCCCGCATCTACCGGGTGCTGGGTATGTTCATGGGCACACAGTTTGCCCGAGAACTGAGCAAAACCAGTCGGGTCAAGGGCACTATCACCAAGACGAACGTCCTCAAGCGCAATCCTAACTACAGGAAGATCGTCAAGCTGATGGAGTTTCTGCGGCAGTACGACGAAATCGGCTATACCATCAAGGTGGTGGAGCAGGCGCCGGAGATCAACGAGAGATTTCAGCAGGACATCTACCACAACATTATGTTTAACTACCTGGTCCTCAAGGGCTATCTGGAAGATCCGGAAGATCGGCAGGTGCCTGCGGCGATCAAGGGCCGGCGTCAGACGCTGAAGCCGAAGTTCATCAAGCAGATCGTGGAGGAGCTGACCGAGGACTACGACCTGCCGGATGTGGAGATCCGCAAGGTGCTGATCGAGGAGCTGACAAAGCAGCAGCTCATGCAGGAGGAGGCGGCGGAGCGCCGCCGTCTGGTGGAGGAGCAGGCACAGCGGAAAAAGGCGGAGCAGGAACGCATCAAGGCGGAGAAGGCCGCTGAGAAGGAGCGTCTGCGCCAGCAGCGGGAGGCCGAGCGGGAGCGTATCCGTCAGGAGAAGGCCGCAGAGGAGGCCCGCCTCCAGCAGGAGAAGATGGAGCGGGAGATCGAGGACCGCCGCCGCAGCGGCCTTTTGAAGAAGGAACTGCGCCGCTTCAACGAGGAGCTGGCCGACCGTTTGTCCCAGCGGGAAGCGGCGGCAGAGGCGGCCAAGGCCGTCAAGCAGCAGGAGGATTTTGCGGATGCAGCCCGTCTGCTGGAGGAGACGCAGCAGCGTAAGCAGGAGGCTGCCGAGCGCATGGAGCGCCGCCGTCAGGAGGAAGCCCAGCGTTTGCAGCGTGAGGAAAAGGCGGAGAAGGACCGTATCCGTCAGGAAAAGAAAGCGGAAGCGGAGCGCCGCCGGCAGGAGGAGGAAGCCCGCCGCGCCGAGGAACTGCGGAAGCAGCAGGAGGCGGAGGAACGCGCCCAGCAGGAGCAGATGGCGCGGGATATGGCCGTCCTGCAGCCATACCTGGATGAGGTGAGCGTTTTCACTGAAAACAGAGAGAGCAGGCTGCGCCTGCGTGCGGAGGAGGAGCGACGCCGTGCGGAGGACGCAAGACAGCGCGAGGAAGCCCGCCGCCGGCGGAGGGAGCAGCGCAAGGGGGCAGACGCGCTATGAGTGATCGATATAGAACAAAGCAGGCGTATGATCCGCTGGCAGATGCTGGCTACGCGGGGAAATGCCGCATGGGAGAGAGCATGAGCAGAAAACCGCATCTGGGAGGTAGCTGTTATGAAGGCTGAAACCACAGCGAGAATTGAACAGTACAGAAATGAACTGCCGAGAAAAAGAGAGAAGATATTTGCTGCCGCGATGATGCTTGCGATAGCCATCATTTCTGCGGCTTCTGCGACCTACGCTTGGATCACACTGTCTGCCAGCCCGGAGGTCACCAGTATTGATACTACTGTTGCAGCCAATGGCTCTCTCGAGATCGCCATGGCAAATGGCACTGGAGCAGCTCCTGGCAGGTCTGCGGCAGGGGATTCTACCGGTGCGGGTACGGCTGTTACTGATGCAAATACGAAATGGGGCAATTTGGTCAACCTGTCAGATCCCTCTTATGGCTTGGCCAATGTTACGTTGCGCCCGGCTGCGCTGAATGGTACTACCGGCTTGCTCTCTAACCCTCTCTTTGGTGTAGGTTATGGTGAGGATGGTCGTGTGACGGGTATGGTGACAAATGATGATTTCCGCTTTACCTACTTTGAAAAGGTTTCGGGGAAATTCCTTGTAGATACAGACGATAACCATTTAGGCGTGAGAGCAATTTCTACGGTGCAGTATGAGAACTTGGAAGGCACTGGGACTTTCAGAAAGATGGCGTCCGAGGTTCGCAGTAGTCTGGCGACAGCAAAAAACAACTATATCAAAATGACCGACAAAACAAACGAGCCAGGCAAAACATTTGTCCCCGCCCTGGAAGGCTTGATGGGAGCTTATGCAACATGCAAAGCGGATTCGAGCCAGAATCTGAACAATATGGATGTGTCTGGGTACATCCAAAATCTGTACAATATGCTAGTCTACTATAGAGATAACGTTATCAATGTTGAGGGCGAGAGTTATGTACAAATGGTAAATATGATCACCATGATCAAGACCGGTGAGGAAGACGCTGGGTATACGGTGGAGACGCTTGTACAGGCATACAATGATGGCAGCCTTGACAACAGCGTAAAGGAAACAATTACGAACCTTGACGAATTTTGTAGAGAATATAGGAATCTTCGAGAATACCTTAAAACCAGTGAAAAGGGCGATTACTCTGATTTAACAGCAAAGGAAAAGGACAAGAGCCTGGCGTATTGGGCGTATTATCAGCAGAATGGCGGCACAGTTTATTGGAAAAATATAAATGGCCTTGTAAATTGGCTCTGTGATATCAATGAGGTAACGCTGAACGGAACGAAACTTAAAAATTTGGGTCTGAAAAGAGCGTTGGAACTCATGAACGAAAAACCGCTTTTTGCGGTTTTGCATGAGGGTTCAGCACTCTACAAGCTGGAAAAGCGCACTGGCGCAGATATGAATGCACCGGTGACGGTCACTGTTAAGTTTATGGGAACACACTCTCTTGATGCAATAATGTCGACCAGCGCCGAGGGAGAGGGCAGTGCGGAGACAGATCTTCAGTTGATTCAGGATACGAAGCCGGATTCATTCAAAGGAGGCACTCCGACAGCGCAGGACACCTATGCACTGGCGGTGGATATGTGGCTACGTACCAACGCGGGGTCTCCGACAACCGTTGAACAGATAACATCAACCTCTGAGGATGGAAAGACAACCACGGTTACCGATCCAGTTCGGGCATACCTGACATTGGAGGGAACTGTGCGTACTCAAACGGTGGAAGAAACGGTTATGCTGGCCGCTGCAGATGGTAAGAATTACCGGTCTTATAGCGCGGAGTATACTCTAACTGGATCGAGTGATAAATCGGAAACTATTGTTATACGTAAGGAAGATGGCAAATACTACACGGTTTTTGTAAACGATGAGACAGGAGAAAAGCGTGATGTGGATTTTGAACAGTGGCTTGCGAATAGCAACGGGGGAACGATTCCACAGGATTTGAAATATACAGAGCAAATAAGCCGTAACCAAGTTGTCGTAGGGTATGAGGGCGTCAACAGAGTTTGGGATGACGAGCAGATGGCGCCTTACGAATCTATTGAGGGAACCAGTACCACACAGGGTGGAGGAAGCTGCTATATTTTCTACGCAAAGAATCCTACGGATCAAAGCCGATTCCTGGAGCTGTTGGAATCTATGCGTGTGGCCTTTATTGATGCAGATGGCAATCTTATAGGCGCAGCTACCATGGATACCGAGCATTACTATGCTGAAAACGGCAAAGTGACCGTTCCATTGGCGTTGGACAAGAGCAAGGCAATCAGTCTGGGCGTAGGCAGTGATGGAAAGGATGTATATGCCCTGACCGCGCTCGTTAAAAATGCAGCTACGCGCATTACAGCTATTGTATACCTTGACGGCACAAAGCTGAGCAACCAAATGGTTCTGGCCAGCGGCGATATTCAGGGCAATCTGAATATCCAGTTTGGCAGTTATGTGGCATCCAAGATCACAACGATAACAAAGACGACAAACGAAGATGAGAGTGAGGGAACGACAACAGACACGGTTTATAAGCCCTATGATCCAAACGAGTCTGTCGAATACGAGCCGGTGATGGATGACAAAATCGCGGTAACAGCCAGCGTGACGGAGGATAGCTTTGAGTATAAAAAGGATGAGGCGGCGAAAACCACACTGCATGTTGTTGTGGACGGCGTTACTCCGAAAAATGTCCATGTCAGATTTATCAGAGCTATCAGTGCGACGCAAGGCGTACAGCAGGAGGAAGTGCAGCTGGAGGGAAGCGGCGCAAATTGGAGCGGTGAGATCGTCTTTGATAAGCCGGGCAACTATGTGCTGCGTACAGTTTGGGTAGACGGTGTAGAGTACGATCTGAATCAGGAGCCGGTCTATGTTAAAGTGAGCGGCAGCAGCGTGAATAGCTTGTCGTGCGATGCACTGCCCGCAGGTAAGAACCGTGCGAAGATCATGACGGCAAATTCGTCCTTCAGTACGAATATGACTTTGGGTTTCTCTTCCAGTGAACAAATGCCCAACAGCTTGAAGGGTGTGTTTGAGGACGCTGAGGGGCGTAATGTTATGGTTACCTTTAAGTTGGATAAGGGAGTGTGGAAAGGGACAGCAACGTTCAATACATCGGGAATCTTTACAATGAAATATGTAAGCCTTGATGGCGAGTTCTATGAAGTCCAGGAAAGCTTGCAGCCCACATTGGAACTGCTGCTGGGACTGAAAACGAGCACGTCGATCTCCGCCAGTGCTGATACGTTGGCGAAGCTCCAGACAGTCAAGGCAGATGCGCTGCCGACCAGATTTGTGTTTGATAAGGCAAAGTTGGGAGCAGAGTCTGTGACGTTGAATGTCTCTACCCGTATTTATGATAACAGCGGTAATGAGATCAGAGAACTCACGGGCGTTAATCTGTACTACGGGAAAGCCGGCAGTGATAAGGATGGCTTGGATGCTGTGCTGGTATGGAATGAAGCGACAGAAGGCTATACCGGAGATTTCCTGATTACGACTGCGGGTACATATAGCTTTACCAAAGTGACTGTCAAGGCGGATGGCAAGACCAACGATATTAAGGCGGCTACTTCTGCACCCAATATTCAGGTCATGCCGCCGGATGACGTGTCTTACTACGGCAGTACGACCGATGCATATCAGTTCTGCCCGAATAAGGACGGCGTGGTATCTGTGGAGCTGGCGTATTCCAATGCGGCGTCGAACATAACTGCCACATTGAAGAACCAGGCAGGGAAACGCATTGTTGTGGAGAACACCGCTGAGGATGAAACACAGGTTATTATGGGCGAGACAACGGAGCGTGATGGGAAAACTGTAACGGAGTGGATATTTGCTATTCCGGATACAACGGACGTTTCGCAGGAAGGCGAGTGGTCGCTGGAAGCGATCACGCTCTACGGTGTGTACTACAATAAGTTGTACTACGGCGAAGAAGGCGTGACCATCGATCTGAGCGCGGAGCATATCCAAACCAAGGTGGTGAACTATGTTCGCGTCACACTGGCTGGAACGAGTCATGCGGGTGGAAACGCATTCGCAGGGACGTTTATGACCGACCATCCCGTGGATGACATGACGGTTACCATTGAGGATTACGAGCATGAGCCGATCCAGGCGGAAATCGGTGCTGTGAAGGTAGCTTATCGGCTGAACAGTGATAAGGTGTCGATGGATACTTACGGTTATACAGCGAGTAACCTCAGTACAGGAGTTATCGTGGATGCGGTAGGAAGCAGCCGCCAGAATGATGCCACAGTATATGACATCGGCACGTTGAATTTCCAGCAGGCGGGCCCCTATGAAACCTGCGCGGTCACATTTACGCTGAACGGTGAACCGTATACGGCCAGTACTGCGCAGGGAGCAAAGGCTCCGCTGCAGTACAGGGATGGAGAGCGTGCATCTGAGATGTGCCCGCAGTTTGAGGTTAAATGGAGTGCGCCAGATGTACAACTTTTCTATATTAAGCAGCACTATTGGGTGGACGACGGCAGTTGTAATGGACAAATAAAGTATAAGGAGTTTTCTCAGACACAAATTGCTACAATTCAGAATCCTGTATTGAATAAGTCTCTGTACGAAGCCTCTGTGTGGTGGCAAAGAGATAACAGCAATTGGTATTATCCGCAAATAAAGATTGTGCTGAAGAATCTTGATTCTACATATTTCCAAAACAGCACGGTGGATGTTGTGTTCGTTGGTACGCTTGGTAAGGCCATAGGAACCACCCATACAAAGACGTATACATTTGATCAGAAAACCGGGCAGTCTACAGCTATGCCCTATGGGAAGATTGAGGGAGATAGCGGAGACGATGCGGGATATGGACTTCGAGGAAATGATCAATGGAGAGGTACACCGCATACGATTGACACGCTAAAGATTACGATGGGTGCGACGGAGTATCAGTTAAGCGTTCAGCAGGCGATCACAATCAAACTAAGTACAAAAGAAAACAATGATAAGGGTGCTGTGACATGGTAATAAGCAGCATTTCCTATTGATATTTCACCGTATGGCGGAATGTCAATAGGAAAAACAAAAAAGGAGCAATGGGCATGAGTTTTGTTGAAGTATTGGAATTCATCCGCGTATATTACCTGAACTCCTACGTTCTGATCGCTATGGCAGCGGCTCTTTTGTGCTGCCTGCTGCGGCGTAAGTATTATGACCTTGCCTTATGGCAGGTTATACTGCTGTATGCGGTGCATGCTGTTTTTGGGAATGTAGGCGACCGAGTTACAGCCCGTATCGCATTGGGTTACTGGGGTGGAGGCTGCTGGTATGGCGTTCCGCTCATGATCCTGCTCAGCATCTGGCTGCTGACCAAGATATTGAAAAAGGACTACGGCACGATAGGCGATATGTCGGCTGCGGGTATATGTGTTCTGCACATTCTATCCAAGGTCGCGTGTATCTTCCAAGGATGCTGTACGGGTGTTATCCTGTTCTTTACTGACACGGGAAAGGCCATTCACTTTCCTTGCCGCGAGTTTGAAATCATTGCAAACACAATCGTATTGATCGTACTGCTCCGATTTGAAAAGAGACGGATTGCGAAAGGAATGCTTTGGGAACTCTATATGATTTGGTATGCCGTTATTCGCTACATAGCAGCATGGCTTCGAGAGATTCCGATCGATTGGAAACCATTTTTCCTTTGGATTCCGGCACCGCGCCTGTGGACGGTCGTAATTTGCGCGACCGGCATAGTGATACTGTTTTTCCACTTCCAGAAGATATATGGAAGGAAGCCTACGATCCAAGAAATGCTGCGGGCCATAATTGGCAAGTTGCCGGCAAGAGAAATCGAGGAAGCTGTATGAAAAGAAGCGGGATAGCAACGTTACTGATCCTTTTGCTGACACTCACGCTGACCCTCCCCGCGTATGCAGAGGAGGGCGGCGTCTGCGGCGATGACCTTCAGTGGAGCTTCAGCGGCGGTACGCTGACCATTACCGGCAGCGGTGAGATGACGGATTTTCCGGAGAGCGAGATGTCACCGTGGTATGATCTGCGGCAGCAGATCACCGCTGTGTCATTGCCCAGTGGGCTGACCTCTGTGGGCAATCTGGCATTTTATGGATGCGAAGAGCTGACTGCCGTGACGCTGCCGGACGGTGTGACCCGCGTTGGCGACTATGCCTTTGCCGAGTGTGCGGAGCTTCTGACGGTCCGCCTGGGCAGCGGCGTGACCGAGATCGGAGAGTGCGCGTTCCGCGCCTGCGAAAAGCTGACCGCCGTAACGCTGCCGTATTCCCTTACGACCATCGGCAGCATGGCGTTTTACCGGTGTGCATCTCTTACAGCGATCACAGTACCGGCGTCGGTGAGCAGCATGGGCGTGTCTGTGTTCGCCTATTGCACGGGACTGGTGCGGGCGACGCTGTCGGCGCGGCTGGCCGGAGTGCCCACGTGGACGTTCTACGGCTGCTCCGCGCTGACGGAGGTCGCACTTTCATCTACCATTTCCGCGTCGGGAGAGTATGCGTTCAAGGGCTGCGAGAGCATTGATACGGTGTATACGGAGTCCGGCGATCAGGCGGTGGCAGATGCGCTGCTGGAGAGCATCCGGCAGGGAGATACATCCTTTTCTGCGGACAGTGTGACAACAACGCCGCCTGTCGGCAGTACGACCACCGGAGGAAGCAGTGGTACGCAGACCACCGTTTCTGAAAATGAGAGCAGTACCATCTCCGTCAAGAAAGAAAACGACGGCGGGAAAGAGACAACGACCATTACTGCCACGATCACGGACAAGCAGGGGTGGTCAGATCTGAAGGACACCGTGGATAAAGCGCGCGATGAAGGTGCGGACGGTGTGTTGGAGGTCATCATTCAGCCGGACAGTGGGGAGATCTCGGGCAAAGACCTCTCTCGTTTTGGCGGTGAAGATGCGACCATTACCATCCGTGCGGAGGACGGCTCTCGCTGGAAGATCGACGCAGCCAACGCCACGGACAAGGATTACTCGGGATCTTATAAGCTGGGAGCGTCTGTGACGGAAACAGACTCCGAGAAGGCCGGCATTGAGAGTGACCAGGTGTTTCGGGTGGATTTCGCGGACAATACGGATTTTGATGTGACCGTCGGCGTGAAGGTGGAAAATGCCCGCCAGTATGCAACGCTGTATCAGGGTACGGACGCCGTGCAGACCTCGGTGGTTGATGATGAGGGCTACGCATGGTTCTCGCTGGCCAGCATAAGTAAACGGACAAAATACTATGTGGGCATCAATGCGGCAGGTGTCGGCATGGAAAACGCGGTAATACCGGAGTCGTTGTCTGCGGCTTACGGCGTGGATGCGACGCTTACAGATGCCAATGGGACGGCTTATCAGATCACCGGACGCAGCTCCCGCTGGGGCGTTACGGGGAAGCAATTTGCCATAACCGCGGCTATCATTATCGGATCGGTGATCCTGGTCATTTCTGTAGTCATGGTGACACTGAACAAGATGTCTAAGACCAAGGCTAAGTATGCGGCGATGGCGGCAGACGATGATGCGATCGATGAGGACGCTCTGCGTATGCAGATCATGCAGGAGATGCTGGACGAAGCGCAGAAAAGAAAGAAGAAATAAGACTACGCAGAACACGCGGAAGGGAGGGGCTGGCTGTGAAGAAAAGAGCATACATAAAGATCGCTTGCACGGCGGCCGCCCTTCTGTGCGCCATGGCCATGATCGTCATGAGCTCCTACGCCTGGCTCACCGCGTCCACCAGTCCGGTGGCTGAGGGCATCCAGGTGGCTGTGGGCGGCGGCAGCACCATTCTGCTGGCACCTGATCTGGTGAACAACGAGGGGGTGCACTACCCCGGCGCGTTTGGCGCTACGCTGCGGCTGGACGATCTGCTGGACGCCGATGCGCACAGCGGCCTGACGCCGGTCTCCACGGCAGATGGTCTGAACTGGTATCTGCCGGTGTACTACACGGAGGATGACCCAGAGGTGCGGGCGGGGACGGCCAAAGCAGGAGACCTGAAGCCCTACGATCAGTTTCTGTGTGACGAGACGTTGACGCACGCCAACCTGTCGGCTGACGATGAAAGTGCCGCCGAGGGGAGCTATCTGTACGCTGATTTCTGGGTGGTGTCGCCGGGCAGCCGCTATGAGCTGCGGGTGTCCACCAGCAACGATGCCAGCGGCGCGGGCAGCTATGTGGTGGATCTGCCCCAGGTGGTGGAAACGGAAGATGGCTTCGCCATGCAGACGCCGGAGTACCCGGCGTCCGAGAGCCTTCGCGTGGGCTTTTTGGTGAACCAAAACGCCGCTGCGGACAGTGCGGCCGCTTATGCCGCCAACGGCGGCGACCAGCGCTATACCACGCTGATGGGCGGCTATCAAGAGAAGGGAAAACCGACCTCGCCTCTATACAGCTACAATACGTTCCACATCTACGAACCGAATGGCAGCAGCCACTCGGCGCAGAGAGAAACGGATTATATCGCCACCTATCCGCTGGGCCGGAACGACGCTTCCGTTACCGGTATACCGGTGGGCGGCAGACTCAGTGTGCAGATGGCCAGCCAGTGGGAGAAAAATAAGGTCAACGACTTGTTTACAGCCAGTGTGCAGCAGGCGGGGGATACGGCGACTGCGGCAGACGTACAGGCCCGGCTTTATAAGAACCTGGCCGGCCGATCTGACTATGTGAACAAAGGCCAATTTATCCAGAACACTGACAAGCTCTATGCGAACTTGGAAGAAGACCACACCGTCTCCTGGGTCACGCTGGGTAATATGGATAAGGCAGGGGCTAATGAGAGCAACAGCATCGTGACGCTGGAGCGCAATGTGCCTCAGCGCATCCGGATGTTTATATGGCTGGAGGGACAGGACGCGGACTGCGTCAGCGGCGCGTCCGTAAGCGGCTTTGCCATGCGTATCGAGCTGGCGGGCAGCACAGTAAAATAAGAGACTATGGAAACGAAAGCAACGAAGCGCCGCGTCGGTGACGTTGCCAGCGTGGCGGTGTTGTGCGCGGCGGTGCTGCTGTGTATCACTGTTGCGCTTCAGGTGGCGGCACGAGGCTATGCCAGTGTGATGGGCTACAGCCTGTTCCGGGTGATCACCGGCAGTATGGAACCCACCATCCCGGTAAACGCTGTGATTGTGTGCCGCAGCACGGACATTCACGATGTGGCCGTGGGCGATGTGGTGGTATTCCGCTTGGCGGATCTCAGTGGCGAGAAGATCATCACCCACCGTGTGAGCGACATCCACACGCAGTCGGACGGCACGGTGACGCTGGAAACGCGGGGTGATGCCAACCCGGTGGCGGACGGCAAGCCTGTGACGCAGCAGCAGCTCATTGGCAGGGTGGTTTGGTATTCCGATAAGGAAGGCGGTGTGACCAGGGTGATAGGATTTCTCGGAGGATCGATCGGGTTTCTGGCCTGTATCGTGTTCCCCATCCTGCTGTTGGGCGCGCTGATCCTGCGGGGCAGCATCAACTCCATCCGCCGCCAGCTGCAGGAGGTGGCCAGAGAGATGGATGAGGCAGCGGCTTTGGATGAAGGCATTGAGCTGACGCCGGAGGAATATGAAGAGATATACCGCAAGGTACGGGCAGAGGTACTGGAGGAGCTGAAAAACGAACATGAGTAACAGAGAATTGGCGGAGCGCAGCAGAGCCTCCTTTGGAAAAATATGGAAGCAAGCCCTGTTCGCTCTGGCGGCACTGGCTACGCTGGGCGTGCTGCTCTATTCCCTGACCACGGCCTGGTATACCAACGTGGCGGAGACCACAGAGCTGGTCTTTGAAACGGAGAGCTGGGGCTTCGAGGGCCAGGTCAAAGCGCTGGACACGGGGCTGCTCTTAGCACCGGGACAGAGCGCCTGCGCCGCGCTGTCCGTGACCAACGACGGAGAGCAGATCAATCAGATCACGGTGACGGTGGACAAGTCCTCCATGCCGGAGGAGCTGCAAAAGCGCATCTACTTCTATGTGCCTGCCGAGGCAAAGGAAAGTGACAAGACGGCGGACCGCGTTTACCTCAGTACCTATGGCGGCTATTCTTACCGGGTCATGCCCAAGAGCACCCTGCTTTTGACGGCGGACAGTGCGGCGGATGCCCCTGTGCGCTGTGAGTGGGTCTATGATGTGCTGGGCTATTACGTCTACGGCACGCTGGACGAGAAGGGACAGCTTATAACCGGACGGGAGGGCGTGGAAGCGCCGGTCTATATCCGCCCGGTGGAGTACGACTACGACAAGGCCATTTTCCAGGATGACAAGCTGCTGACAGTGGGTGAGGTCAAAGTAGATGACTTTGTGAAGGCTCTGCTGGCCGCCGATGGGTACAAAGACGCGGGCAAAACAAAAGTCGGCGACTATTACGCTGTGAATACCACCGGTACATCTGGGGACGAACAGACCGGCCTGTGGCTGTATCTCTGCACGCAGCCGGAGATCGAGGCGGCCACTGTGCTGGATACCCGCATCGGGACATACCGCTATCTGTTGGAGCAGAAGGACGAGCAGGGTAACTCTATTGCGCTGATTGCGGATCAGACCGAGAAATACGGGGATGTGGCCACATTGTTGGATGGCGCTAAGGCCACCATTCAGATCGCCGGGCAGAACCTGCGGACGAGCATTGCGGACGTGACCGCGGTGGAGAACCTGACGGCGGCACTAAAGCAGGGCAAAAGCGTCCGGCTGGCCGGAGATATGACGCTGGAGGAGGCCGTCACCATCCCGGCGGATAAAGATGTGATCATCGACCTGAACGGCAAGCAGCTGACCACCGCTGTGGTGGGGCAGCCGGTGCTGGAGAGTGCACCGGGCAGCAGCATCACGGTGCTCAACGGCACGATCGACGGCGGCGGCCGCGATACGGCGGTGCATCTGGTGGGCAGCAGCGCGGCGTTCAGCGGCGTGACCATTCAGGGACGCCTGCTTATCGACGACAAGAACGAAAGCAACGAAAATGGCACTGTCTCCGTGGTGCGGCTCAGCAACTGCACGCTGAAGACCGTGGGCAACGAGCAGGTGGGCGTTCATGTATTTGGCAACGGCGCTGCGTCCAGCAGCCGCACGGTGCTGTTGGTGGAGGACTGCACCATCGAGAGCACCTTCGCCGGTATTCTGGGCAACGGCTCGGACGACTGCTACGGCACGGATATTCAGGTGCTCAACAGCACCGTGAAGGGAAAGTATGCCGGCATCTACCAGCCCCAGCGGGGCAGCCGCCTGCTGGTGCAGAACAGCACAGTGGAGGGCATGACCGGCATAGCCGTCAAGGGCGGCACGGTCACGATCCAGAACTGCATCGTCAACGGCACGGCGGAAAAGGGCTTTCTTCCCACGGAGGATCAGGTCAAGGCCAGCAGGAACGGCTGGCTGGACACCGGTGCAGGCGTCTATGTGGAGGCCAATTACGACTGGGCGGACGAGATCACTCTGATGATCACGGACAGCACCATTTCTACCAAGACACTGGGTGTCCCGAATGTGCTGATCGTGGGCGAAAAAGCGGATGCGGTGACAGCAAACAGCAATTATTCAAATACGAATACGAATACGAATGCGAGTGACCAGTCATCCGGCATCGGATGACAGACCATAGGGAGAAACAGCTATCCATGAAAAAACGGGCAGGGACAAGTCAATATGCGCTGTGTCTGGCGGCGGTGCTGCTGCTGGCGTGCGGCATTTTGCTCCTGGGTACGGCGCGGGCGCGTTTTTCGTCCTCCGTTTCAAAGGAGGTAGCGCTTCAGGCCCGGCCGCTGGAACCGCTGCGGCTGGCGCCGCAGGACACTGGTGATACATGGCAGATGGTCGATGGCAGCTGTATACGCACATTCCTGCTGGAATACGACGGTACGCAGGAGAAAAGCGACGTGACCGTAGGCGTTACGCTGCTGGCCAGCCTGGGCATTGAGACACCGGAAGCACTGGACATCACGCTGGCGGTGGAAGAGCCGAACGACACACCCGTTACCAAACCGGAGAATGGGAGCGTTGAGGGCGTGGACACGGCGGACACAGCGGAAGTGCCGCAGGACGACACGCTGGATGCTGCGCCTGAAAAGAAGATGGTGACGTATCGCGGCATTGCGGAGGAAATTTCGAAGGGATCGGCGCTGTGGTATTCCTTTGGCCCTGGCTGGTGCTACCGATTTTGCCCGGTGACGTCTGTGCAGAGTGCGGTAGACGGACAGGCAGGGGAGATACAGGAGCAGGTCGGGCTGGAAGTGACATGGACGGTCAAGGCCGGTGAGCGGTGGCAGAAGACCATAACGGTCGCGGTCAGGGCTGATGCGGACGTTCGTTATGATGCGCTGCTGCGGCTATGCGCCGACGTGCGCGGCGAGAAGGGAAACGAATGACAAAGGGACTGCGGACAACTGTATACGCGGCAGCGGCGCTGACATTGGCGGCGCTGCTGGTGCTGCTTTTGATGCCGGCCCAGGCGCGTTACCTGCGTACCGCCCAGTGGCAGGCATCCTATGCCGCGTCACCGTCTGAACTGACCAGTGACCTCCTGACGCTGCGCGATGGCGAGGCGCAGCTCCTGCTGGCGGACTGGAGTCCGACGGCGGGGGAGATGAAGACGGTGACGTTTGACATGACCTGCCCGGCAGAGCTGCTGCAGGTGTCAACGGTCGAGGAAACGGCGGAAACGCAGCCTGCAGAACCCGTCTTGGTGACGCTGGGCGCTGTGGATAAGAATTTGCAGGCAGAGACGCAGACGAGCTACTATACTGTAAGCGACGATGTGACCAAGATCACCGTGGCCTTGAAGCTGACGGCGCAGACTGTGCCCAAAAGTGCGGTGGCGGTGTGTATGCCCATCCGCGTGGAGTTGGCGGGCGCGGCGGATACCTGGTTTGGCGGCAAACTGTGCTTTACGCTGTGTCCTGCGGCAGGGAGCGGATCATCCGCTGAAGAACGGGGGCTTTTCAACGATGCGGCCAGCATGACGGAGTATGACCCAGCGCAGCCCTTTTATGTGCAGTATACGCTTCCCGCTGGCTGCACCGCGGCTGAAATGAAACTGGACGGTGCAGGCTTCCCGAGAGGAACACGGTTCAGCACGGACAATGGCATCAGCTATTCGGTGCTGTGCGAGGGCAGACCGATCCCGGTGAAGGCGGGCAGCCAGTCGCTGCTGGTGGATATGAGCAGGGCGACTACGGGGAATGGCAACAGAACGCTGCGGCTCACCGCCAATGGCCAGGACGGGAAGGTATTTACCGAGACCCTTGCGCTGACGGCGAAAAGCTGGAGCGGCGATGGGGCTGTCACATATACGGAGGATGGCCTGCCTTCCATGCAGATTCAGCCGTGGAACAGCGGAAGCCTGCAGGTCACGGCGGTCGTGGAACAGCTGGCAAGGGTGGAAGAGCCTGTGCTGACGGAGAAGCAAGAGAATACAGCCCAGCAGCAACCGCAGACCACCGTTAAGTATGTCAGCGCAGACAAAGTGGTCCAGATCGAATGGACAAGGGCGGTTGAAGGGGAAGATACGCCGACTGAGGGCAGCAGCTCCGCCAACGCCGCGGAAACGCGAACCCTGACGCTGCTTCCGGCAAAGGATGTCTCCCGTGTCCCTGCCGGTACTTACCGCGTGACGATCTGCTGGAAGTGCAACGACGTTCTCATAGCGGAGCGTGTGATCCCCTTTTTCGTGACCCGGTGAAGCGCTTGAAGACGTCCCCGTTGGAGCTTCGGTAGTGGCTTTTATTTCCGGCTTCATTTGGTTTGTTTTCCTGGCGTAGAGTGGCTATTTTCGCCCAAATCGAACATGCAGCGTCCGTGAAATACATAGCAGCATTGACAGTGTAGTAAAGGGATTCTCGGCAGCTTGCGGAAAACGCAGTCTGCCGGGGATTTTCATTTTTCAATTATTCAATTTTGCAGCTTTCTCGTTGCAAACATCTCAAAATTATGATAGGATGGCATATAAAGAATATATATCCAAGATAAAGCAGGGATTATAGTGAAACGAATCAGAAATGGATTTACGTTGATGGAAATGCTGATCGTCATTGCAATCATCGCTGTATTGATTGCGATTGCGATCCCGGTATTTTCATCACAGCTTGAAAAAACCCGAGAAGCGGCTGACCTTGCAAATGTGCGCTCCGCTTATGCACAGGTATCCGCAGAGGCACTGCTTGGGAATTCGGAGACCACCGTGACCGTTGACCTGAAGCAGAAGCGGGCCGACTGGCAATCGGTCGATCCGGTGAATATCGGCGGTATCGTCCATTACAAAAAGCAAGGAGACACAGATAATTGGAAAGGCGTTGCTGCGCCGAATGGAACCTGTGTTGTTTCATATAATGAAAATTACGGAATCATTCTGACTTGGAGCGGGAAAGCCGACCCTTCTGCTCCCAAGTATCCGTTTAACACAAGCGTGACGGATTTCTTCCCACTTCTATATAGTACAGATTTTTGGAAAAACGGCGCTGTAAAAACTCACTCCAACTTCGAGTTTGACTCCAGGTGTCCGAAGTCAGATTATGTTCCGGCTATCTACGAAGCAATCGGAAAGTTGGATAACAGTCTCCTGCAGCAGGAGGACTGCACATGGGCCTTTCTCGGCGACGGAAGAGACGGGAAAAAAGCAAATCGGTATCTTTTCTGGACGTCTCTGAACACAGACAAAGTCGGAGCCGGAAAAAACATCCCCGTAATTATTCAAACCGGCGACGGGAAATATTACGTTGCCGAAACCACGACCGGCGAGCGAAAAAAAGACGGCAAAACCTATGTTGCCGTTTCTCAATCACTTGTTTTGCAAAAGCAATATAAGGAAATCCTGGAAAAAGGAGAACAGTATTCCTCCTTGGAAGCAGCATACGATGCCTATCTCAAAGCCTTGGACGATTCCAAGTATGATTCGGTTCGCCAGCCTTAAGGTGCGTTGCTCCGCTGTAATCGCTGCCGAATCGACCATGAGGTAATCTGCGGGAACAGCCGCAGGCCATTCAATGCGATGGCCTGCGGC
>ULWW01031630.1_pt1 | contig 25671 bp, 42 predicted proteins | sample 1960741 | NCBI WGS metagenome assembly ULWW01 (sample SAMEA4835823, study PRJEB28245) | human gut metagenome | biome: gut microbiome; material: fecal sample | place: Denmark | collected 2008
CCACTTCTCAGATTCGAACTGAGGACCCCCGCATTACAAGTCAGTGTGCTCGTTTATAAAAAGCAATTTTCTGAAACCCTTTATATAAACGATTATACTCGATTTTTGTTGATATTTCAATATTTATAGGAAGAAAAACAAATAATTAATAAAAATTAAAATAAATTAGAAAAAATTAATATGAATTATTATAAGTAATATTTTTGGGGGAGTAATTGGGGGAGTAGATTTACTTTTTTCCAATTATTTTTCCTTATAAAAAACAAAAAAATTAGGAGGTTATTTTTATGATATTAAATATAATTTTATTTTTTTTAGGGGCTATTACTAGCCTCTTTTTATATGCTTGTATTTTAGTAGGGGCAAAAGCAGATAAGGAGGCTTCTAAATGTCAGAAAAAAGATATTACTGGTTAAAATTATACGATACATTTTTTGATAATAAAACAAGTAAATTTCTTCGTAAATTACCTGATGGAGATAAAATTTTGTTAATATATTTGAAATTACAGCTTAAATTATTAAAAAGTGAAGGGATTTTCGTTTATGAACATTTATGCGATACAATGGCTGAAGAAATTGCTTTAACATTAGATGAAGATGTAAATATTGTTAAATTATTATTATCTGCATTAGACAAAACAAAAACAATAGAATTTTTTGATGAAAATACTTTTATGCTTTCAGAAATGCAAGATTTAATAGGCAGTGAAGGCTCAAGTGCTGCAAGGGTTAGAAAATATCGTGAAAAATATCAAGCGTTACAATGTAACGCGCATGTAACAAATTGTAACACCAATGTAACAAATCTGTTACGGAGAGAAAGAGATAGATATAGAGATAGATAATAAGATGATAGATGATATATTTTATTTAATTATAAATAAAAGCCCTGAAATTTCTGAAAATCTTTATAAAATTATTAATAAATTAGAATTTAATTATACAAAAGATATGATAAAAACATTTAAAGACGATAAAATAAAAATGTTAAAAGATATTTTATTTGTATTATATGAATTTGAAAAGGAAAAACAGTACAATATTATTGAAAAAATAAAGCGAGATGACTTAATTAATTTACACACTGTATGTAAATCATATAAAATAAATAACTTTATCCCCTATTTCAAAAAAACAATTATTAATAATTATACTAACTCAAATAAATAAAAGGAGATTAACCATATGGATAATTATATAAATAATTTTGAAAATGTTTTATTTTCCATCTTCTTTGCTAGTTTTAAATTTATACTTATTTTTTTAACAATTAGTCTAATATTTTCTTTAATAATGCTAGCAATAGGGTGTTTAATAAAATCACAAAAGATAAAATCAAAATTTTTAATTACAGTTCCAAGTTTAATAATTGGTACTTTCTTTTTTTTAATAGCACCAGTTATATACATGTATTTTAAAAATTTAATATAAGTAAAAGTGCTTCATTTATATGCCTTTAATACAACAAAAGGAGTTGATAAAATATGAATTTAATCAAGAAAAAAAATTCAAACAAACTAGCAGTTTTAGGAACAACTGCAACATTATTATTAGCAAGAAGTAATATTTGCCTTGCAGAAAGTGGTATTGGTACATCAGAAGTTGCTGCCGCCACTGAAAATATAAAAAGAGTAATAACATCTATTGCAATGCCACTTGGTGGAATATTAATTTTTGCAAGTGTAGTTGTAGCAGCAATAAAAATGATTGCAAATGCCAATAACCCTCAAAAAAGAGCAGAGTCAATAGGTTCACTTGCTTGGATTTGTGGTGGTGGAGTAATACTCGGTGCAAGTTTAATTATTTCTGGAATTATTATAAATGTTGCTACTAACAATACTGGAAGTTTATTAGGTGGCTAGAAAGGAGTAAAAATATGAGAGTATTTAAGATTCCTTTTGACATCAAGAGGGAAGAAAAAATATTTGGTGGCTATTTAAGTTTAAGGCAGGTAATATATTTAATGATTTCGGCAGGAAGTTTTGCTATATGTGCTTTAAAAATAAATATAGCAATAAAAATTATATTTATCACGATTACATGTTTATTCTTTTTATTATGTGCATTTTTAAAAATTGGAGAACAGAACTTTGACAAGTTCTTTTTTTATTGGTTAAAGTTTCTGTTTCGTAAAAGAAATTTTATTTATGAAAGGAGTTCTCAATGATATTAATGACTGTATTTCTAGTTTTAACACTAGTATTTATAATTGGGACATCAATTTATTTAAATAATAAAAAGAAAAATATTAATAGTGATATCAAATCAAATCAAAAACAAGAAAACAATAAAAATTCTAAAAATAAGTTATCAGATATATTGAACATTAAGATTTCTGGAAACATTATCTCATTAGGTAATAGATTTTCAGAAGTAATCAGATTAGGAAATATTGATTATAATATGTTATCCATCCGTGAACAAGACGCAATAGAAAATATATTAATACAATCTGCATTATCAATAGATTATCCAATACAATTTTTTTCTACAACAGAATTTATTGATACAAGTAAAGTTGTTGCATTATTAAAAAAGAATAGTATTCAAAATTCAAAGATTGAAGAATATAAAAAATATTTAATAAATTATCTAGAAAGTTTAATGGAAAATAGAAACATATCTGTTGTTAAAAATTATGCAATTATATCTTATGATGGAACATATGAAAATGCTATTGAAGAATTAAATAGAAAAGTAATGTCTTTAAAAGGAAGTCTACTTCGTGCAACAATAGTTTGCGAGGTTTTAAATGAAGACGAATTATACAATTTAATTTATAGAGAATTAAATAAAAATTCAACAATAAATGCTGGAAATTTAAAGAAAGGAGGAAAGAATTTATATGTTGGGAAAAAACAAAAAAAGAAAACAGATAAACATATTTAAAAATATACCAAATTTAATGGATCTAATCTTACCAGACGAATTACAAGAAAAGAAAGATTATTTAATTTTAGGTTATAATAAATTTTCAAGAATATTTGTAATGACAGTATATCCTGAACAAACTTGGGTTAGTTGGTTAGACGATTTATTTAATATTGGAAACATTAATATTTCAATAAAAATTGAGCCATCTTCTAATGGAAATGTAATAAATCAATTAACAAAAAAGTTAGTCCAAAGTCAGTCTGAATATGCAACTTATTCAAGGCAAGGAAATATATTACATTTGCCAGAATTAGAAAAGCAAATAAATGATTTAGAAGAGTTACGAATGTTAATTCAAACTAATCAAGATAAATTATTTTATGCAACAATATTTATTACTTTAAATGCAGAAAATTTAACTGAACTAAATGAAAAAACAAAAATATTAGAAAGTGAATTAAATAAGAAAACTGCAATGATAAGAACCTTAACATTTAGACAAATAGAAGGACTAAAAAGTATGTTGCCAGTTGGAGATAGGCCAATTCCTAATTATGAAAGAAATATGGTTGCTGGTGGTATTGCAACTTTAATACCTATTTCAAATCCTAATTTATCACATGATACTGGGATTTTTGTTGGTAGAAATATGTTTACAAATGCCCCTGTCTATATTGATACATTTTGTCGGTCCTCCCCAACTCCCTAACCCTCATACATTTATTTGTGGTACATCAGGAGGTCGGAAAAAGTGTAGCATTAAAAACTTTGGCGGCACGAAATATTGCAACAACAGGATGTGGTGCATTTTTTATTGATGTTGAGGGTGAATATTCAAATTTAACTAAAATGCTTGGTGGAAAAGTAATTAAAATAGAGCAAGGAAAACCTGCAGGTATAAATCCATTTGAACTTGAACCAGACATAAAAGGAAATCGAAGTTTTTTGAATATATTAGATAAAGTTGCAGAAATAAGAGCACTTTTAGCAACAATATGCAGAAATTATCAGGCTAGAACACTTAATTCAACAGAAATAACTGAAATAGAAATTGTGGTAAATCAGTTATATAGCGAAAAAGGGATAACTACTGATGTTAATTCTCTATATGAAAGAAAAGGTGGAAAACTAGATAATGGAAAATATGCTATTGGAAAAATACCAAAAAAGATGCCTACCCTATCAGATTTTCAAAAGAAATTAAAAGCAAGAGGGAAATGTAATGAATTAGCCAATTTATTGATTCCGTTTTTAAATGGTAATTCTTTAGGCTTTTTCGATTGTGAAAGTAAAATTACATCAAATGAAGATATAATCTGCTTTGATATGTCAGAAATAAAAGATGAATTTACAAAATTGTATTCTTCTTTTGTAATTCTTACTTGGGTTTGGCAAAAATATGTATTAAAAAATAAAAATAAAAAGAAAATTATAATTTGTGATGAGGCATGGCTATTTTTAAAATTCAAAGAATCTGCTGAATTTCTTGTAAATGTTGCTCGTAGACGGTAGAAAATATAATGTTCCGTTATTTATTGGAAGTCAATTTATAGACGAATTTTTGAATTCAGAAGAACGGAAAAACAATTATAAACATCTGTCCTACTAGATACATATTCAAACAGACTTCAGGTTGTGTTGATGAAGTTGTAAACTTCTTCAATTTATCTGAAGGTACAAAAAACTTTTTAACTACTGCTAATCCTGGTGAGTGTGTCATAAGTCTTAATAATAGTGTAACAGCAATAAAATTTGTAATTACAGATTATGAAAAAGAATTTGTATTTACTTAAAAGGCGGTGATAATATTGAAAAAATTATTTAAAATATTTTTAATTATGACTATTATTTTTACCATTATCTCCCCTATTTCTTTTGGTGCGGATGATGTTAAATTTAAGGACCAAATAAAACAAGAAGATGGATCTTTATTTGAAAAAATAATTGCTGAATGTATTCGGTGGAATAGCCCAAACAATATTTGATTTTACAACTGGTAAAGAGGCTAATGTTGGATTTAAAGACTATGATACATTGATATTTAATAATAATCAACCAATAGATAGTTTATCACCATTTACAGAAGATTTATGGAACAAAACTATGGACTGGTACAAAGTTTTTGCTGGTATTTCTGGGAGTTTAATTTTAATTGCAGTAATAATATTATCTTATAAGATTATGCTTGCTGGTATGAATACTAGCAAAAAAAATGATGCAAAAGAAAGTTTAACTAGATTATTATTTGGTGGTATTGCAATATCACTCGCTCCCCTATTCATTAGATTTTTACTATTTTTTAATAATAGCCTAGTTTATTTATTAGTTACATCAGTTAATGGTTCTTTAGATGGCTTTTTAGGAAACAGTATGTTGACTTCAATAAGAACTGGTAATGCAATAACAACGGCATTAGTAATTTCAATGTTTATATATCTTTTTGTAAAAATAAATATTAAATTTATTGTTAGACAATTTACAATTATAATATTTACTATTTTTACGCCTATTGCAACAGGACTTTGGATAATAAACAAAAATGTTACTGCTGCTAGTATTTGGGCAGGACAAATTATAATGAATATATTTATGCAGTTTATATATTGCTTTTTATTCCTTATATATCTTGCATTTCTTCCCTCTGGTGGTGGTTGGGCTATTTCTTTAATATGGGCTATGATGATACTACCTTTAGCCGATACATTACAAAATTGTTTACAAAATTTAACAAGTCGAATTGCAGGAATAGATAATGAACAAATGTCTAATAGAGTTATTGGAATGGGTGCAATGCTTGGTTTTGGTTTAGGTGCAATAAAAGAACAATTTAAAACACCAAAACAAAATACAAAAGACACAGACAATACAAATACAGGTTTTAAAGGTTTTGTAGATAGAGCAAAATCTATTATTAGTCCTGGAATGAATTTAAGTTCCGAAAAGGACTATAACGGAAATGTAAATCCTATTAGAAATGTACTACCAAAAGAAATGCCAAATACAAATACTGAAAAGCAAGCCAATAATGTAAATAACAGTAGTAAATTAAACACAGTAAAATCAATTACTGGAACAACTATAAAAACAGGAGCAAAGGCTACAAAAAGCTACCTTGAATTAGGTGCAAAAATGGTTGAAGGTGATTTTCAAAGAAATCCATATAAAATAAATTACAATAATTCCAGAAAAGAACTCAACAATACTGAATACATGAATAATATTTCAAAGGCAAATAATGATGAAATAATAAAAAAAGGTGATGACAATGAACTTTAAGAAAAATGTAAAAAATAAAATTAACAAAAGAACTAAAAAAATTATACTTAAAGTTCTTAAACCTTTCCTTCCATTTATAATAATTATTGTTGGACTATTTTTTGCAATTTGTTTTATTATAGATGCAATTTTTGTTCAAGAAGTGCAATCTGATAGTTCATCTATGCCAGAAGCACAAATTGAAATAAAAAATAAATGTATTTCAAAAGCCGAGTATCTAAATACTTGCAATAATTTTATTGGCTCCGAATCAACAAATTACCTTTTAGATGTAGATGATAGAGAAAGAGATAAATGTGTAGAATGGTCTCATTTGTATAGTTTAATGGCTTTTCATAATATGACTTATAATACCAAAATAGATGATGTTTTATTAGAAAAAGTTGCAAATGAATTTAAAAGTACATTTATATATGAGCAATATAATACAAAAATCGAAAAGAAAACAACTGATGAAAACGGAAATGAAGTTATAACAAACGAAGAACATATGCAATACTTATTAATTGAAAGTGATACTATTATAGGTCATTATAAATATAATTATACAGAAAAAACAAATGAAGAAAATGGTATAAAGACAACAAAGAAAGTGTTTGATAATGAAGAATTAATAGGTGAAAAATATGCTAGATTAAAAGATTATTTAAAAAACACATTGCATATACGCGAAAGTGATTTAGATACTGATGTTCAAATTGTTATTCAGGCCGCTAATCGGTTACTATGATGGTGAAGAAAATACAAATTGGCTTCAAGGAAATTCTTCTTCTGATACAGTTATAAGTGATGGTAAGGGATTAGTTTCAAAAGGAATGTTTATATGGCCAATACCGGGTTATACAAAAATCACATCACATTTTGGTATGAGAGTACATCCAATAACAGGAGCATATAAATTACATAGTGGAACTGATGTTGGAGCACCAATTGGGGCTAATTTCGTAGCAATGGCTGATGGAACAGTAATAAAAGCAACTTACAACTCGGCATATGGAAATATGGTTATGATAGACCACCGGTCAAGGAATAGTAACATTATATGCACATGGCTCTGAAATTTTGGTTAAAACAAATCAAACAGTCAAACAAGGCGATTCTATCTTGAAAGTCGGTTCAACAGGTTATTCAACTGGTCCACATGCACATTTTGAAGTTAGAATAAATGGAAATTTTGCTAATCCTGAAGATTATTTTGAATAGGAGGATTTATAAATGGTATTAATATTTACAGATAATGAACAACTAGACATTGCTTTAAATAAAAAAATTGAAAATAGTAGAATTGTTTATTATCCAGATTATATTTTAGAAGAATCAGAAGCAACAGTATTAATAGCTACTGTTCAACCAAATAAATACAATTTCAAAGACTTTATGTTTAAAGTTCGAGAAAAAGATATACAAGTTATTTTACTTTTAGAAAATGAAAAACAAAAAGAGTTAAATGATGCTCTAATACTTGGAATTTATGACATTATATTTGACCCTTTTGATTTAAAAGATGTTATTGAAAAAATCAAAACACCAAGTTCATTTTCTAAAGTTTCAAAATATATAAAAAAATTACAAGAACTAGATTAATATAGTTCTTTTTTTATGCAAATTAAAGGTGGTGGTTTTTATGCTGTAATTTACTTACAAAAAGACACAAAAGACAAAAGCAAAGGATAAAAAAATAAATTTATAGGGAGATGAATTAATATGAATGAAAATATTAAAGAAAAATTTAAAAAATGTGTAGCTTATAGTGCTATACTGCTTTCTGTTGCAACACTTGGTATTGTTGGAGGAAATACATATGCAAAATATTTTACAAAAATTGATGGAGAAGGTAATGCTGAAATAGCAAGATGGTCTTTTAGAGCAAATAATACATCAACTGTAATGGAAAAAATACAACTAAATAATGTATATAATACAAATATTTTAAAAAATAAAACAATTGCACCTGGTACAAACGGCTCTTTTGATATTGTACTTGATGCAACTGGTGCAGATGTAGCAATAGATTACGCAGTTACATTTGATAATTTAGTAAATAAACCAACAAATATGAAATTTACATACGGCGATAAAACATCTGATACATTGAAAGGTTTGGAAGATGTCCTAAAAGGAAGAATTGCATTAAATGATGCAAGAACAAAGACATTAACTATTAAATGGGCTTGGGATTATCAAAGTGGTACAACAGCAGAAGAAAAAGAAAATAATGATAAAATAGATACAAATGACTCTGGAAAAGATTTTTCTTTTGATATAAAAGTAACTGGAACACAAGTAAATCCACAAGAATAAGGTGAAATATGAAGAAAATTTTAAGTATATTAATTATTATAGTTATTATTATTTTATCAATATGTGTTATTAAAAGTAGAAATGAACTTTGTGAAAAATTACCTATAAGATTTTTAATTGTAAAATCTTATAGTATGTATCCAACTTTGCAAAAAGGCGATATTATACTAATAAAAAAAAATAACGATTATAAAAAAGGTGATATTATAACATATGATTATGAAAGTGATTATCTTGTAACACATAGAATTATAGAAAAAAATACTAATTTTTTTATAACAAAAGGCGATAATAATAATTCTGAAGATGACAATTTTATACAATTAGATAATATAAAGGGCAAAGTAATACTTATATTAAATAGAAAAAATCAAATTTCAATTTTTCTGTTAATATTATTTTTAGTATTATTTTGTCTTTTTAAATATAATAAGGAGGATTAAAATCATGAATATAAAAAGCAAATCAAAGGTTATTATTCTAATTATTCTTATTATGATTTCAAGTTGTTCTGTTGTTTTCGGTAGATATGTATTGGAAAGTGAAAAAACTGAATTTGCAAATATAAATATAAAAACATGTGATTTTAAAATCAATAATTTAAGTAAATATGGAAAATTAGATTTATATTTGGACGGTCAAAAAGTTTCAACATCAATTTCTGATTTTAGCAGAAAAATAACTATTGGAACAACATATGAAATAAAAAATATTAAAGTAAATGAGGGTTATATTTTAGAAACAGATATAAACTCATTGAAAGGTACTATAAACAACAATACTACAATAACTTTAAGTTTCAAGACTACTTCTTATAGTATTTCTTATGATTTAAACGGTGGCAACTTAACAGGACAAAATAAAAATTATACTGTTGAATCAGAAAAATTTACATTACCAACCCCAGGCAAAAATGGTTATACATTTACTGGCTGGACAGGAACTGGTTTATCAAGTGCAACTAAAACAGTTACAATTTCAAAAGGCTCTACTGGAAATAGAAGTTATACAGCTAATTGGACGCCAACAAATTATAGTATTTCTTATAACTTAAATGGTGGCTCAATTTCAGGTCAAAAAACTTCATACAACATTGAAAGTAACGCTTTCACATTACCAACTCCAACTAGAAACGGTTATACATTTACTGGTTGGACAGGAACTGGTTTATCAAGTGCTACCAAAACAGTTACAATTTCAAAAGGAAATACTGGTAATAAAACATATACTGCTAATTGGTCTGTAATAAATTACACTATTTCTTATAATGCAAATGGTGGCTCAATTTCAGGTCAAAAAACTTCATATAACATTGAAACAGCAAGTTTCAATTTAGTTACACCATCTAGAACGGGTTACTCTTTCAGAGGTTGGACAGGAACTGGTTTATCAGGTGCTACCAAAACAGTTACAGTATCAAAAGGAAGTACAGGTAACAGAAGTTATACAGCAAATTGGGTTGATGATATAAAACCAACTATTCACGGTGCTTGGATTACAAGTGGGCCTACCTATGAAGTTAGAAGTACAGGATATGGTTATAGAGTAAATATTCAAGTATCTTGCTCTGACTCTGGTAGTGGTATAAATCGAGTTCTTACTTATTATGATTTGAACGGTGGTTGGACCGGTGAAACTAATATCACTGGATCTAGGACAGATTCTTTCTGGTTTAAACCCGGCTATCGACAAATCAAAATTGTAGTATATGATAATGCTGGAAATTCATCTGAAACTGTTATTGGTGTTCAATGTGGATAGTACTACTAGGAGGTAAAAATGAAAAATAAGAAAAAAATTATAATTTTAATAATAGCATTATGCTTAATTCTATTTATTCTTGGTATATTAACAACTGGGACATATTCAAAGTTTTTTGGAAAAATATTAGGCGAGTCAAAAACAGAAATTGCAGAACCTATTTTTGTATTAGAACATACAGATAAAAAAATTGTTGACAATTCTAATCAAGAAGTGGATTATTATTTTAAAGTAAAAAATTATAATAATTCAAATGTTAACGAAGTAAATTTAAAATATATGCTAGAAATTACACCACTTCAAGATAAAGCAATTACTTTAACATTATACAAAGATAATCAAAAAATAGACTTGAATAACCAAAAAACTTCCTATATTGAAATAGGGCATACTACCAAGCAGGAGCATCAATATAGATTAAATGTAAAATATAATAAGAATAATCAAGAAAATAGTTATGATATAAATAGCAATATCTTTATAAAGGCTAGTGCTATACAAAATTAGAGGAGTAAAATATGAATAATCAAGAATTTTACGGTATTCGTATAAATAAAAAAATACCAAGATTAAAAGATAATAAAAATATAAATAAATATTATAGCTCTATAAAACCAGTTTTTGAAGGAAAGGCTTATATTTTAGAGGACTGTAAAGAACAACAAGAACTTACAAGTAATCATAGATATAGAAAAAAGGGTAAACATACTATAAAGTATATTAATTCAAAACATGAAAACTATTTTATAGATATAGAAATAAAAAGTCTAAAAATATTATGGCTTTTTTTATTTTTGCTAATTTTATTGTTACTGATAATATCTCAAATAAAAATGCCTGAAAAAAATTCAAATGAATATAATATATCAGAAACAATTGATTTTGATGTTAATTTGGAAGGCAATAAATATGTATTTGACATTAATTATGGTGATACTGATTATAAAAATGTTTCTTTAACAAGTAATTCAAATAACAACAAATACATATATCCTGGCTCTCATGGCTCTTTTTATATAAAAATCAGCACACAAAAAGGCAATAAAGATATGACTTACTCTATGCAAATTAGAGATGAACTAAATAAACCTCAACTTTTAAAGTTTGAAATTGATGGAAAAACATATAATTCTATGGAAGAACTATCAAAACATATTAATGGAACTATGAAAAAAGGTTCATCAAAAGTTTTAAAAATAAATTGGTCTTGGAATTATGAAAATGGTGATGGAGATCAATTTGACACAAATGATGGTGAAGTATTAGATAATTATAAAGTTTTGATGAGAATTATTGGACAAGCAAAGGAGGTTTAAAATGAAAATAAAGAGAATAATTATAATACTCTCAACACTGACACTTGTAATTTCTATAATCGCATCAATAATTATTATAAATATAATAAAAAAGAAAAATAAAATTGATGAGACTTACAATATGATAGAACAGAATAATATTCAAAATACAGAAAACAAAGATTTAGTACTTGCAGATGGAACAATGGGAATTATAAAAATAGAAAAAATTGGTTTTGAAGGTTTAATACAAGATGGAACTGACTTAAAAACATTAGACAATTATGTTGGACATTTTAAAAATAGTAGTATTTTTGATGGAAATGTTGCACTAGCAGCACACAACAATAGCAAATTTTGGAAAAATTTAAACAAACTATCAAACGGAGATAAAATTATATATACATGCTTACTGGGGACTAAAACCTATGAAGTATTTAATATAAAAATTATATCTTCAGATGACTGGAGTTTAATTCAAAATTCTAATAAAAATTTAATTACATTAATAACTTGTGTGCATGGAAAACCTTCTGAAAGACTTTGTGTGCAAGGAATTGAAGTATAAAAAACTTTTTTTATTTTGAGCATTGTCAAATTTATAAAAAAGATGTTACCATATATATAACAAAATAGAAAGGGTGATGTCTTATGAAAACAAAAAAAATATTAATTGTTATAATTATTTTATTATTAATTATTATATTTTCATGTTCATTTATAATAATCAAAAATAAATTGACAAAAGAAGCAACGGAAAGCGTAGAAAATCAATTAATAGAAAATAATACTACAAATGAAATTGAAAATGGAATTGTAGAAAACATTATTGTGGAAAATGAAGTCGAAAATGACACAGAAGAAAATGAAATAAAGCAGGAAGTTGAGCAAAAACAAGAAACTTCTGAAAATGAAGAAAAAAAAGTCGTTATTACTTCAAATGAAAGCCAAAATAAAAAAACACAAACATCAACAAATACTTCTAATACTTCACAAAAGCAGTCATCAGTATCTTCTGTAAATAAAAATTCAGAAACAAAAAATAATGAACAAACACCAGAAAAGAAGAAAGAAACAGTTTCTGGAAGTAATCCAAGTAGTTCTGGTACAACAAGCACTTCTAGTACAAAACAAACATCAAAAAATAATAATTCTGATGTTGGAGATAAAGAAGTGAGAAATGATATTATGATTAATAAAATAAAAAAAGTAATTGAAAGTAATCCATCTGAAAATATGTTAAAATTTGGATATTCTATTCAGATAGATTCATCAATAAAAAGCCAAACAAATCAATTTACTTTTACAGAGTCAAGAGTTCTTAATTATATAAAATATTCTTTTGGCACAATAAAAATATACGCTGAAGACTGGTATAAAAATGGAACATTTACAATGACTGCATGTTATATATTATAAAAATGGGCACTTTTACGGTGTCTATTTTTAATTTTCTCCTTTAATAATTTGCCCTTCATTATACAAATTTATAGGAGGATTTTTAGTATGAAATTAACAAAAAAATGTGTTGCATTATTGTTGATTTTACTTGCAATATTGCCAACATTCTCAAATTATGCTTTGGCCGCAACTGAAATAAGTTCGGCATTAGTAAAAAATGGTGGTGAGTGTGGTTATCACTTACAATTTTTTGACACAAAACAAAATGCTTGGTCTTATATAATTACACACTATGCTTATTATGAACATGATGGAAAACAATATCCTGCTTACTGTCTTGACAAAGACTCTCCAGGAGTTGGTACAACAGAAGCTGGTAATCAATATACTGTAAATGTTAATGATGTTATAAATGATGTTAGAATTTGGAGAATTGCAATAAATAGTTATCCATATCAAACACCGGAATCTTTAGGTGTTGAAAATTATTTGGATGCTTTTGTTGCAACTAAACAAGCAATTTATTGTATTATATACAATAGAGAGCCAAGCACTTACTTTAGAGGTGGAGATGCCAGAGGTGAAGCAATAAAAAATGCTATTGTACGATTAGTTAATATAGGTCGTAATGGAAGTCAAACACCAGTTAATACAGATATTACAACAAACAAAATTGGCACATTTAAAGAGGATGGCGAGTATTATTCACAAGAATATAGTATTAACAGTCCAGTAGAAACAAGCCAATATATAATAAAAAATACTAATGGATTACCTAATGGTAGCAAAATAACTAATATGTCTAATAATGAACAAAGTACATTTAATGGAAATGAACATTTTAAAGTTAGAGTTCCAAAATCACAATTAACAACTGACTTAAATATAACAATACTTTTACAGGCAAAATGTAAAAATTATCCTGTCTTTTATGGAAAATCAACTGTTCCAGGAACCCAAGATTATTTACTTACTTTTGATCCATTTGGTGATATAACAGGAATTGCTAATCTTAATATTAAAACTAATACTGGAAAAATAAAAATAATAAAAAATGATGTAGATACTAATAAACCAATAGAAGGTGTTACTTTCCAACTTTCAAAAAAAGATGGAACAGTAATTGCAAATAGTACAACAAACAGTAATGGTGAAGCTTCATTTGCTAATTTATATCAAGGAAATTATATATTAAAGGAAATTTCAACAAATGTAAATTATATATTAAATGAAAAAACATTTGATATAAATGTAGAATATAATAAAACAACCTCTCAAACTATTACAAATGAGCATAAAAAAGGTAATATTAAAGTTTATAAAGTAGATAAGGACAATAAAAAAGTTGTATTAGGAAATGTAGAATTTCAATTATATTCTGAAGAATTTAAAAAAGTAGTTGGAACTTATTATACTGATGTAAATGGAGAATTAGAAATAAAAAATATCCGTACTGGAGACTACAAATTAATAGAAACAAAAACAAACAAATGGTATAACCTTGCAAGTGATACTCAAATTAAAGTTGAATGGGACAAAGAAACAACAAAAACTATTGAAAATGAACTAAAAAAAGGTCAAGTCAAAGTAATAAAAGTTGATAAAGATAATAACGAAGTAAAACTTGAAGGTGTTGAATTTGAGGTTTTAGATGAAAATAACAAAGTATTAGAAAAAATAATTACTGATGAAAACGGTGAGGCATTAACTTCTAAATATGCAATAAGGGATTTTTCAAAATTAAAATTAAGAGAAACTAAAACATTAGAAAATTATGTATTATCTGATAAAGTAGAAACAATAGAATTAAAAGAGAATCAAATTTCTAATATTAAATTTGAAAATGAAAAAATAAAAGGAAAAGTTGAAATTACAAAAGTTGACTCAAAAGACGAAAATAAAAAATTGGAAGGCGCTAAATTTGGTTTATATGACGAAAATGATAATTTAATAGAAACATTAATTACAGATAAAGAAGGAATTGCATTAAGTCAAGTATTATACAAAGGAAAATACTATTTAAAAGAATTAGAAACTGGCTCAAATTACTATTTGTTAAATGAAGATACATTTGAATTTGAAATTGCTAAAAATGGTGAAACAATTAAGAAAACAATAAAAAATGAACCTGTAGATATTACTGTAGATGTAGATAAAACAGGAACAACCGAAATAAAACCAGGCGAAGAAGTAAATTATGAATTTTCTAATATAGCCAATAACTCAAATGTTTATTTAGATAATTTTAAATGGTTTGATTACATACCAACAGATTATATAAGATTACAAAAAATGACAACTGGTACATGGAATCAGGAATTAACATATAAAGTATATTACAAAACAAATAAATCAGATAACTATGTATTATTTAAAGAAAACTTAAATACAAATGAGAACTATGATTTAGACTTTACACAAATACCACTTGCAGATGATGAATATATTGTAGAAACAATGTTTGATTTTGGAAAAGTGGAAAAAGGATTTAGAGAAAATACTAAACCTACAATGAATTGTAAGTCTTTTGACACACTAAAAGATAATGATACATTTACAAATCATACAAAATCAGTTGGAACATATTTTGGAGTAACTGCTGAAGCAGATAGTAAATGGACAACAATTACACATATTCCAGAAGAAAAACACGAAGAAATATTGCCTAAAACAGGAAAATAAAATATGTTTATAATCTTCCTAAAAATTACCCTTCAAAAAATAAATTTATAGGAGGATTTTTATTATGGAAATATCAAATATTAAAATTTTTAAAGCAAATCAAAGAGGAGCAGTATTAGCATATGCAAATGTAATTTTAGATGGAAAATTTATTATAAGAGGAATAAAATTATTGGAAACAGAAAAATCTGGAAGATTTATTGCAATGCCTTCAAGAAGAATTACAAATGGCGAAAAAAGAGCATATAGAGATATATGCCATCCATTAGATTCAAGTGTAAGAGAAGAATTAACTGAAAAAATATTTAATGCGTATGAAGAATTTATGGAGGATTAGGAAAAAGTTAAAGTAAATCCTTTTATTGCCCTTCAAAATTAGTTATGAAAGGATTTTTTTATGATTATTAGTGATAGACTAAAAAAACAGTTGAAAGATTTAGAAGAAAATATAAATACAATTACTTATAGCCACAGTATTGTTGGTATTCAGTTAGAAAATTTTTTAAAAAATTTTGAAAAAGCAAGATATAATTTATTAGAGGAAATTAAAAAACAAAATGATACAGTTGAGTATGAATACGAAAAAATTAGAACAGTTGATAATGACTACACTGCAGAACTAAAAAATGGTATATTAAAAATATATATTCCAGAAACAATGCCATCATATAAAAACATAAAAACACATGCTCATAAAAGAATTTTACTCAATATAAAAGAAGTTAGTCAAGAATATGCAGGTACTTTTCAAAATGAGGTTTTTATTTTTATAAAAGTATTTGATAATATTTTAGGCTGGGATATTGACAATAAATTTATTAAACCTATATCAGATGGTTTGATTTATGCTGGAGTTATTAAAGATGACAATATTAGTAAAATGTTTTATTGTGCAAAAGGAGAATATTCTGAAACTCCACATACTGAAGTTTATGTTTTCGATGGTAAAAATATAAGTGAATTTTTAGAAAAGTACAGTACATAAAAATAGCCTTTTTTATGTATTTTTTTGTATATAAAAAATGGCTAGATTAAAAGAAGTAAAAATATTGATTTTATAATACTTTCAAAAAAATAAAAAGCCATTTCAAGTAGTGCAGGTAGGTAGATGACACGATAGTGTCGACTATCCTACCACCCTATACAATTTTTTAAAATTTATAAGGTGGTTATGGAGGTGATTAATTTGAATTTTTTTCCTAATGGTGAAGAAGAAATTGCTTTAATAAAATTTGTATCACAATACCAATATTTGAATACAAATGATGCAAAGTATTTCTTCAAAACCGTTGATTATTATAAAAAAAGAATCAAGCATTTAGTTGATAAAAAATTTATTAAAAGAAGTAAATCTTATCTTATACTAGATGAACTCGGAATTGAATATGCTAAATTACTTGGGTTTGATTATAATCCTGTTAATAGAAACGCAAAATATAAAAATAGATTATTAAATTTAAGTAATATAGGTGCTTTTTATCATAATTGTAAAACTGTAAAATTTACTCCTTCATTTTCAATAAAAGATAAACAAACATTTACAACAACAGGAAGAAGATATATTGGTGTATTTGATATAAATGGAATAGAATATTTAGGTTATCAGATAAGAGCAGAACATGATGAAAAATATATAAAATCAATTATGTACGATATACAAAAGGAAATTAAATATAAAAACATTATAATATTGGTTAATGATATAAAAAGAATTAATTTTAACGATTTTTGTTTTGGTATAAATCAAGTTGTTGTTTTACAAGATAGCGAAGAAAATCGAGAAAAATTAAAATACTTAAATAGTGTAAACTGGTATAAAATAATAAATGAATTTTATAAAAATAAGGCTTATTTATCAGAATATAATTTCTGTGATTATACAGATTACAAAAATAAATATATTTCTTATTTCTATTTTTTGGATACAGAAAAAATTAATAGAATTAAGTATTTTTTAAGAGAAAACGAAAATAAAAATATAGATATAATTTGTGATAGTTCTCAAAAAGAAGAATTATCAAAAGTATTTCCAAATGCACATTATATAATTTTAAGTTTGGAAAAATATATTGATAAAGAACGCAATTATTATGATTAAAAAAATTTGCTTTTATTTTTTTTTATTTTTTTGTTTTATCTTAAATATTGCCATTGATATAAACCTAAATAATTATATTAATATTTTGGAATTAGTTTTTAATAAAAAAATATATCTTACTTCCAATTTATATGCTTTTATTTGCTTTGTATTTGCCTTTATTTCAATTTTAATATTATTAGATATAATACTTGTCTTTAAAAAGAAAAAAGACGAAAATATAGGCATTAATTTTAAAACAGAAGATGGCACTCATGGGACTGCTAATTGGATGGATGAAAGTACAATAAAAAGCATTTTAACATTAGAAGATAAACCTGGTATAATATTGGGAAAATATGATAATAACATTGTAAAACTACCACTTAATAGTTATTTTAATAAAAATATTTGTGTTTTTGGTAGTTCCGGAAGTATGAAAACTATTCGGATTTCTTCTTGTTAATTTATTAGAACTATCAAGATATTCAAAATCAATAATTGTAACGGACCCTAAAGGAGAAATATATAGAAAAACATCAAGTTATTTTAAAAAAATTGGTTATACGGTAAAAGTTTTAAATTTAAAGGATATGAAACATTCTGATAGATGGAATCCACTTGCAGAAAATCAAAATATTAATGATGTTCAAACTTCAAGTGATGTAATTATATCAAATACACAAAGGCATGATAAAGGTGGAGATGAATTTTGGCCGCGTGCTGAAGAAAATTTATTAAAAGCATTTGAATTTTACTTTTTAGAAACATTATCAGATAAAAATAATTTAACAAATGTATATAATCATATAGCAAGTGGAGATATTAAAGAAATTGACGAAATATTTAAAAAATTACCAGATAATAGTCCTGCTAAGATGAGTTATAATATATTTGCAAGTGGATCAGATACAATAAAAGCAAGTGTAATTACAGGCCTTGGTACAAGACTTCAGACTTTTCAAAACGAAGAACTTCAAAAATTAACAAGTGAAACTGATATTGATTTGGAGTTGCCTGGTAGGAAACCTTGTATTTACTATGTTGTAACTTCAGATATGGATTCAACATATGATTTTATTTCTTCATTGTTTTATACATTTTTATTTATAAAACTTATACGATATGCTGATTCTCGAAGTGATGGAAAATGTGAAAATGAAGTATTCTGCTTTTTAGATGAGTTTGCAAATATTCGGACAAATTCCAGACTTTAACAAAAAAATATCAACAGTTAGAAGCCGTGGGATTTCTTTAATACCTATATTGCAAAATGTACGGTCAATTTAAAAATAGATATCCAAATGACTTATGGGAAGAAATAATACGGCAATTGTGATACAAGAATCGGAATGGGTACTACAGATGTATTAACTGCACAATATTTTTGTAATTTAATTGGTGTTGCATCTGTAGAAAGTACTTCAATAAAAAAATCAAATTCAATAGAAGGTGATGTGGCAGAATATGGTCAAAAAAGTATATCAACTCAAAAAAGAAATTTGCTTAATGTAGACGAAATATTACGAATATCTTCAACTAAATTATTAGTAAATTTGAGAGGAAATAACCCATTACTATTAGATAAAATGATATATACTGAACATCCTATTTCAAAAGAACTTAAAGATTCACCAATTAATGAGTATATTCCAAATTGGACTAAAAACAATAGCATAGTTATAAATGAAATTAAAAAAGTAAATAACAATGAGGTAAAAAAAGAGAAACTTAGTTGGGATACATTTTAAATTTTAATATAAATTTTTTTCGAGCATTGTTATATATTAACTTTTATGATATATTTATAGCAGTTAGGAGGTACTTATGGGATACAGTAAAAAAACGACTAATTATATTAAAGAATTAAGGAAAGTTAGGGACTTACCTAAAAATGAAAAATTAAAACATATGCTAAAATTTCAAGAACAACAAAATAAAATAAATGAAGAAGATGTTAAAGTAGAAAGTTTTTGTCCAATAGGACATTCACTACCAACAACTATTATTCACAAGCCAGAGAAAAAAACTGTTGTTAAAATCAAATAAGGAATGGAAGTGGTATCTATGGTATTAACATATAATTATGGAGATTTACAAGATATAAAAAATAAAATACAGAAAACTAAAAAAATGAATGATGAGGAAATATACGCATCTATAAACTCATATAAAGATACTTTAAATTACATGTATGAAAATGATTTAATAATTAATGCTACAAAAGAAAATTTAGAAAATGAATTACAAGAATTTGCAAATAAATTATTATCACAAAAGAAATTATCTTATAAAAAGTTAGATGAAGAATATCATAATCAATTTTATACACATTATATAATAAAACCAAATGAAATAAAATTAAAAATAAATTAGGAACATTGCCAATATGGTAGTGTTTTTTATTTTGGAGGTGAAATATTGAGTGAACTTACACTAAAAGAACTTTTTAGAAGTAAAGAAGAAAAAAGAATATTAACAGGAAGAATAAGCGGCATAGAAGATGAGTACTATAAACTAAAAAATAAAAATATTCCTTGTGCTGTAGTGTGGTATTACGATATAAAAATACTTATTCCTAGTACACATTTAGGAATAAAAAAAGTAAATAAATCTATAATTCGTGGAATGCTAGGCGCAGAAATTGATTTTATTGTTATGGAAATTGATGAAATATCCAATATTGCAATAGCAAGTAGAAAAGATGCAATGGAGTTAAGACAAAGCCTTGAAATTCCAAAATTAAAGAAAAATGATGTAGTAAGGGTAAGAATATTAGCAGTTGGGATAAAGTATGTTATAGTTGATTTATATGGCAAAGAGGCCATAATAAAAGCAGCCAACCTAAAACATACTTTTATTGTGAATTGTAAAGAACAATTTAAACCCGGGGAATATCTAAAAGTTAGAATTATTAATATTGATACTGAAAAAGATATCTTTGAGTTAGATGCAAAATGTTTTCTAGAGAATCCTTTTAATAATATTCGAAAATATATAACTGAAAATGGAGAATATACTGGTAAAGTAATAAGTTTTCCAAAACAAAACAGCGGAATTATTGTTCAATTGGATAATACAGAAGTTACATGCCTAGTAAGAGTTCCTGCTCAATTTAGAACATATCCACATTTATATGATAGAGTGTTGATAAAAGTTACTGAAATTAAGGAAAATAAGAAATTTATATATGGATATTTAATGAGAGTTATTTAGGAGGACTTTTAAAATGACAGATAATTTAAAAATAGAAAATTTTTTACAAGATTTTGGTTGTGCTAGGCTGGAGCATTTACAAATTTTATATGGAGAGAAAAATAATAATTTCAAAAGTATTTTAAGAAGTAACAATATAAGTAAAAAGGATAATATTTTTGTTCATAATACAAGAACTATAAATAAAAAAATGCTAGTAGCATTGGATATATTATGTGAGTATAAGAAAAGAAAAAGACTTAATAGATATTATTTAGGCTATGACCCTGTAATAATCAGTTTTTTAAGTAATGAGCATTTACTATATCATATAATTGTTGCAACAGACGAGCAGAAAAAAGGTATTGTAAAAAAGGTAAATTCATATCCATTATCAATTCCAAAGGCTGATAAATTAATTTTAGCCTTTCCTGATGTATCTGAATTAGAAAACATTGAGTGTAACATTCCTTTTCTATATTGCACATATCCTAGATTAGAAATACAAAATTAAAAGGACTATTTTTAGTCCTTTTTGTATTCTTCTGAATAAACATATAAAACCCATGTACCATTTTCGTCCATTTTCACATCAGAATATATTAATTGTCCAATTTCATAGGGTACTTCTTCAGCACTCCCTGTATATAATTCTTCAGTATCATTGTATATTACTTTAATTTGTACTCCTCTAAATGAACATACTGCTAAATATTTTTTCATAATCTCTATACCTCTATTTATTATTACTTTCGTAAAATTCTTTTATAAGCTCTTTACATTCTAATAAATTATATCCGTTCTAATCTCGCGTCTTCAATCATAACCCTAATTAATTTATTTTTTTTTTCATATTTTGAACTTAAATCATTTACAACATTTTTTGATATTATCTCATACATTTCTACTATTGACTTTTCAGTAACTTCCATCCTATTTATACTCTCCTATTTAAAATTGCAACTAAAACTTCATTTGACTGTACTATATATTTTTTTCCATTATAGTAATATTCTTCATTTTCTTTATAAACTGTATAACCCAAGTTTTCTAATCTTATTGACATTTTTTCTATTGCGTCAGACACTTCAAATGTTCTTATTTCAGCTTGTGTTATTAATTTATAATATTCAATTTTTACTATTTTTTCATTTTGATTTATTTTTTTATCTACAAATTTTGTAAGCAAACCTAAATTCATTTTATAAACTACCTCTTAACTTAAAACCTTCAAGTTCGGCTTTGGCTTCAATATGTTGTATTTCTTTACTATTTAGTCCAAAACTTTTAAATTCTGTTTTGGTTATATTAAGTAATTGTTCAATAAAATTAATTTTTTTATCTTTTAGAATTGATAACACTTTACTATTTATCATTAATTTATCAATTTTCTCGTTTTTTGCTAACATCTATACCAACTCCTGTTTTTAATTATACTATTTTTTTATAAAATTATCAATTAGATTATAAAAAATAATAATATTCTTATAAAAAATTATTGACTTTTGTTATTTGGTTTGCTTTAATATATTTAAAATATAAATTTAGGAGGCCAAAATGAACAAATTAAACAAAGTATTAATAATAATTATAGTTATTTTAGGTATTTCATTATGTACTGTATTAGGCTTTTATTTGAATTTAAAAAAGGACTATAATAAATTAGAATCACAAATTCTATTTAGTCAAGACGGTGAACAACTTGAGGATACTGGAAACTTTTTATTTCAAGAAGAAGGAAAATAATAGAATAAAAAAATGCGAGGAATCCATAAAGGATTCCTCGTTGATGTTTCAGCACACCTGTACGATATTATTATCTTATTAATACGTTACAACAAGTTGACCCATTAATACTTTTCATAAATCAAAAAGTCAACACTTCCTTTTCCTCCATCATTGTAAAAACTTACCCAATATGTTCCACCATCGCAATTTCCAAGAACCTGAACATCCTTTTCACCAACTAATCTTTTGGTATAAAGAATATTGGCTTTATTGTTTGCATGGCAAACGCTTACTCTGACACCAGATGTTGGCTTAACCCACACACGTAATCTTGCACCCTTATGAGGTGTTACTGCATAGTAAATACCACCAGTTGGCGTTTGTAAACCAGTTCTGTACATCAAGCCGTTAGGCATATCTGATGTTAAACTAACACCATTATCTGATAACAGACTGACGTCTGTGCCTGCTTCTGAAAAATCAGAAACGGTTGTAGACTCTGTTGCCGTGTTGCTTTCTGCATCCGCAGGTGTTACTTCACTAGCAAACGCAGGAACAACAGCTGTAAACAGCATTGAAAAACAAAGCATTAAACTTAATAAAATTTTACGCATATAAAGTCCTCCTATATGTGCTTCAACATCATTAAAAGTATATATTAATAAGACAAACATTATTATACGACATTTTTCTCAAAATGTTGTATTTTTTTTACAAAACGTCCAAAATAGTTTATAAATATGACATTTTATTTTATAAAACGACAAAAAAATATATAAATCAAAGTTATTATATATTTTTTTATCATCTATTTCTCTATTTTCAAATTTTTATAAGCATATCTCATAGACTCCAAAACCAACGAATTAAAAGATATGCCAGTTTCTTCAGAAAGTTTATTAAAATCATTAAATAAATCTTCTGGAAATCTTATAGTTCTTGGAATATTTGCATTTTGTTTCTTTACTTTATCTATCTTTTGAAGTTTAAACATTCTAGTACCTCCTTGCAACCATATATTGATACCATTATTATAACCGTTGTGGTTGTTTTTATATATAACCTTTGTGATACCATTGTGGTTGCAATAATTCTGATTTTATGTTATAATAAAAATATAAAATTTGTTAAATAAGGAATGATAAAAATGAATAAAGTAAAAACAGATACATCTGAAATATATAAAATACTTAATGTTTTAATAAAAGATAATAAAATAAAATTCAAATTCAATGACAATAATTTAGTACCTCTTGACCCTATATCTGTAATAAAAAATAATACCAACAATACAATTGAAATTGAATTTAGAAATGTTGTTAAAGAGCATTTAGAAGAATTAAAAAGTATATTAAATAAAAAAGAATAGTTTTGTAACTATTCTTTCTTATTTTTTAATCTAAATTTTTTATTTTAGAAATACAGTTTTTGCAAATCATTTTTCCATTTATTTCTTTAAGATGGTCTTTGCTATTGCAAAAAGTACAACCTGGCTCAAATTTTTCTAATACCAGTTTTCCATTTTCAACATGAATCTCCATTGGATCTTTTTCTTTTATGTCTAAATTATTTCTGATTTCAATAGGAATTACAATTCTTCCTAATTCATCAACTCTTCTTATCATACCTGTGTTCATGCAATATTCCTCCTTTCTTTTTTATTTATTTATAATTTTTATAAATTGCTTTTTCCTCGACAATACGGGCAATTATAACCTTCTATTCTTGAAATGACAGATGCCTTATAATTATGTCCATTTACACACTTCCACCAAAATATCTTTAATGAGTTATTTTCTACTTTATCAGGTGTTAATGTGTTTAAATCATAATTCCATTCCATTGCAAGTGTTGGATTACACACTTTGAAGTTTTTTAATCCTTCATAATATTCTTTTTTGTTACAGATAGGACAACCACTATCTCGCCTTGCTCTGTTACTTATACTCGTTTCCCATTCATGTCCTTTTTCACATTTCCACCATACATATTTATTTGTATATGCACCAAATTCTGACGGTTTTAATTCCCCATTTCTTTCATAATTCCATTGTTTTGCTATTTGAGGTTTTATTGTTTCTAAATCGTTTATACCGGCCACTATCATACGCCCAGAACAATACGGACAACCATTTCCGCCTGTCCTAGATGCAATTGTTGCTTTCCATTCATGACCTTTTTTACAACGCCACCATACCTTTAAGTGAGATTTAAAAGTTACCTGTTCTGGAGATACATCTATATTTTTTTCATAATTCCATTCTATCAATAATTTAGGGTTTTTAGTTTTTAAATCAGTTAATCCAGGTATTGCCTTATGTCCAGCACAATACGGACAACCATTTCCTCGTGTTCTTGCACAAATTGTAGTTTCCCATTCATGCCCTTTTTCACATTTCCACCAAAATGTTTGATTAGAATTTTTTGTAAATTGATTTGGCTTAAATGCACCATTTTTTTCATAATTCCATTGTTTTGCGACATTAGGTGCTGTTGTTTCTAAATCATTAAAACCAATTTCTACCCTTCTACCTGCACAATAAGGGCAATTTGCTCCATAATATCTGCTACTAATTACAGCCTCCCAACTATGTTTTTTTTCACAAATCCACCAAGCTTTTTGGTTACTTGCACACAAAACATCCGTTGGTCTTAAATTACCATTTTTTTCATAATCCCATTCTTGTGCTAATTTTGGACTCATAGTTGCAAGGTCATTAAGTCCTACAATTATTTTTTTCTTGTTACATGCCGGACATAATTCACCTGCAAATTTATTATAAATTGTTTCTTGGTATATATGTCCATTTTTGCATTTCCAATACACTGATTCCTTACTTGTTATTTCATATTTGGTAGGATTTTTTCCTATATTTTTAGGAAAAAACCACTCCTTCATCAATTCACTAAATGAAGATATATACTTTTTTTTATTCAAGATTTTTTTCATTTGACTTCTCCCTAAAAAACAAAAAAAACTACATTTTTCCAAAAGTAGCTTAAATAATCTATTAAAAAAAGTCAATATAGTTGTATTATGTATGTGTCAACCTATCGTTGGCAATTTTTAATTCTCCAT
>ULWW01004783.1_pt1 | contig 25318 bp, 23 predicted proteins | sample 1960741 | NCBI WGS metagenome assembly ULWW01 (sample SAMEA4835823, study PRJEB28245) | human gut metagenome | biome: gut microbiome; material: fecal sample | place: Denmark | collected 2008
ACAGAACTCCTCGGGATATCCCCGGTCAAGCATCATCTCATAGAGCTCCATGCTCATCTCTGATCTTGGTTTCATCAGTCTTTCTCCCAATCACAAAATTTGCCACAATCGTAAATACCGCACTGATTATCAGCTCCGTGTAATATCCCAGACCTCTGCTGAGTATCATACCCGGCAGCAACAATTTGCTTCCAAATATCGGCAAAAACATCTCCATGAACAGCTTCTCACTGATTCCCATACCACCTGGAAGTGGAAGCATATCGACCGCAACAGCTATAGCTCCCTGCATCAGTATGATAAGTCCTGCAGATGCCCCCGCAAGTCCGAATGCCTTGTACACAAACCATGTCGCTGCAAATAGTGAGAATCTTTGCACAACTGTTATAATGAACACTACCACCAGCATCCCGAAATGTCCCATCATATAATCCGCAGTCTGGTTGTATTTCTCCATCGATGCTGCAAGCTTTTCCTCACGGGACTTCTTGTGTCTCAGGAATCTCATCTTCTCAAGAAGTCTGCTGCCCTTCACAACAAATGCCTTGGCAAGTGACGGATGGAATGCGAACAGCACCATACCTGCCACACACACCACGTTCAGCACAAGTCCCAGATAGAACACCCACTGCACATCATCTATATAAGTATGTATAAACTTCTGTCCAAATATAGCGATTCCAAGTCCCAGAAGCACCAGTACCAGCTTGTACGTGATCGTCACTATGAGCAGTACCTGTGTGGACACCGGGATCGGTATCTTCTTTTTCTTCATATAATATATCTGCGCCGGCTGTCCGCCTGATGCAGATGGTGTAATACAGCTAAAGAAGAATCCAACCGACGAGAACAGGAAACAGGTTCCCCTGCCTACCTTCACTCCAAGATTTCGCATCATATAATGAATGATAATTGATTCTCCCCATATAAATACCACAACACATACCACTCCCGGTATGAGCCACCAAGGATTCACCGTCTGAAGTATATCAGATATCTGTCCTATATCCTCGCCGTGAAACACTCCGTATATCGTTCCGGCAAATATGAGAACCAGGAACAATACGTTGAACACCATCTTTTTCTTATTTCCCATTTAGCTTACTATCCTTTTCATAACTGGGGCAATACCCCTTTAAATACAGCGTGAACGTCATGCACAATGCTAGTATATCATGGATCTTTCAATTAAATGGCAAAAAAGGGTGGTTTTTACTTTAATTATTTGTAATGTGAGTTTTATGTGGCATACACATTCTATTTTTCACTGTTCAGGATCGGCAGATTCTGGCTCTCCTCCCAGAGAGTCGCAACCACGGTTCCATCCTTGTGACAATACACAATCTTATTTATAACTCTTGGCTCCTCATCGCCATAGTATATATCTGAACTGCCTGTATCCTTATGTTCTGTCTGAGGGACAGCCGCGCCCTCTCTATATCCCCCAAAGCTCTGATACGCCTCACTTGACATCCACGACCTTGCATTTCCAAATATATCAAGTGATGTCAGCCCCTGCTCCCCGAGATAGAATTTGAATACGCCGCTATCCTCAACCGACTCAGATATGAGATCATACTCCGCAGCCCCCATAAGTGCAGCCTGTGACTCTGACCGGTTATTTACCGCGTCACCATCCACCTGCTCCCGGTTCTGTTTGCCCGCATATGTAAAGTATGTATTCTTGGCTATCTGACAGAGCCAGACCTTTATATCACAGTCTCCTTTGAACCGATCCACAGCTTTTATCGCTTTAACAAATGTCTCCTGTGTTATGTCTTCGGCTATGTGGGGATTCTTAGACAGTGCCAGCACAAAACGATATACGTCTTTGTAGTACTTTTCGTATATTTCATCTATTCCATTTTTTTCTTTTCCTGACGCCAAGTTTTTACCTCCCTTCACATATAAGACCAGTATAATTGAAAAACGTTACAAAAGGAGCAGACGCATGTTAGGCGCTTCGCGCGGCGTCTGCGTACTTCACAAGGAATCCTCCCACTTACGTGGGTCCCTCCTTATGAAAATAAAATGCTGTGAATTTCGAAAATTCTTCACAGCATTTTTCATCGTTTATATTTTGTCAGATTTTCTTCTCTTTGACTAGAAGCTGTGGCCTCCACCGCCACCGCCGATGCCTCCGCCTCCGAATCCACCGCCGCCGATTCCGCCATGACCGCCGGATCCAGATCTTGTACTTCTCGTTTCACTAATCATATCATATTTATGATTCATGTTATATGAAACCTTTGTACCGGTAAGCAGATTTTTTGAACCCATGTCATATACCTTTGAAGTCTTCTTCATCAGAAGATAATTAAGCAATATAGAAAATATTATTGCAAGGAGTATGTTGCTGATATGCTTCATTGGACGGCTTATCTGCTCTCCTACCAGCAGCATATTTATCTGCTTGAATGCCTCGTTTGCACACTCAAAATATTTCTCTTCGCTTGCATATTCATAGACATTGTCTGTTATCGTATACGCATTTGTCTTGGTTATGATCTTGTATGGTTCGCCATACGAATAGATGTATATCTGTCTGTTACGCATATCAATGAAGAACATAACGCCATCGCGGGTGCCAAATTCTCTTTTATAGGCAGATTCCGCATGGTATGCTGTAGATTTGTACATAAGGTTCGATGTCACACACAATACATTGCAATAACGGGCAGTCTCCTTCATAGTCTCCGTCAATTGTGCCTCCTGACTTTCAGTCAGCACATCTGCATCATCTTTGATTACTACTTCATGCGGGTGACTGTACGAATCATCCTGATCCTTCTCAGATGCCTGAGCAGTCACTACACCATTACATCCCATAACCCCAAACAGCAGTATGATCATTACAGTGATCACCATTCTGGTAATTACCGCTCTACGCACGATGATCACCTCCCTTATACTCAAACTGTGGAAGTGGTCTTGTGGACATCCGGTTGTGGCTGATAACCAGATCTATGAGTGTCAGAATGGTTGCAGCACACACCAGAAGCACGCATCCATAATAATACTTATCCATAACCGGTTTTATCAACACAACCACTACAGACAGAATGGTGGCAAAGGCAATAAATAATCCCATGATGCCACTTTTTCTTTTTACTCTTCTAACATTTGCTATGCCTTTTACTGCTCCATAGATGGCAACCAGACAAGAGATGCATGCCACAACATAACTGGCCTTTCCCATAATATCCCAGTTAAAAAGAAATGGATTTATATCAAACTTCAGGCAGAATAATACTATTATGCACACTATCAGCTGTATGACTTCCAGAAAACAGGAAAACTTCACAAATGAAGTTATCTTATTTTTTATTTTTCTTTTTGTGTCTTTTTGCGGCTTTTTTGTTGGCAGCTTTTTTGTTTGTAGCTTTTTCTTCCTGCCTCCACTTTTCTTTGCATTGAGTGTGTGCCTTGCGAAGAATCCCACATCATTTTCATGTGTCTCTACATCTGCTATCTTCTCCATCTCATCGCAATATATCATGGTCACAAGCGCACCTATCGCAGATACAAATGCCAGCAGCACGCCAGGTCTCACCGTAAGAAATAAATTCAGCAAAAAGTATAGTGGGATCACTCCTATCAGGCATCCAAGCAGGAACTTTCCGATGTCAAGCGGTATGTCTGCAGCCACTTTTCCCGTGCTGCCATTTACCGCCGCATATGCAATACGTTTTCCGTTCTTGTACGACAAAAGCCACACCGGAAACAACCCGGTCTTTACTCCAGTGATCTTTATATCCATCGTTTCTGACAATGGCTCCTCCGGTTCACCGATAGCATCATATGTGCATAGATGATGCATTATCTTACTCATCATCACATCATACGCCATATCGCCTGTCACCTGCGCTATCTTATCCCTGTACACATCATAATCCACATCCGGCAGATCCGCGTAGAACCCGCTCAGATATCCCATGGAAAACGGTTTCATATCCGCCGAGTCAAATGGTGCCACCTTACTGCTGAGATCATCCGGAAACAGCGATGATGCATCCATGGTTATATTCTCATAATGATTATCCGCAAAGCATCTTACATTATATGTATGACTGACTGTATCAACCCCTGAGCTATAGCTGTCCGTCGCCCTGACAGCTGTTTTACCTTTCTGGTCAACATCACACAGCCAATACGGCATGTAGATTCCACGGAACTCCTGCACATTTCGTCTGTGTTTCAGCCTGTTCGGAGCGTATATCGCCCTCTTCATGACTGTGGCATATGATGCCTTGCACATGTCCTTCGTCACCGCAAACGGTATCACATAATCCGGTCTTCTCTCGCTTTTCAGCCGGCTGGAAAGCATAGTCGCTGCCCCGCAGTAACTGCAGAATCCCGTCGCTGATTCATCTGTACTGTATATCTCCCCACCACACTGCGGACAAATGAATACAGTAAGCTCCATAAGCTTGCGCTCCTCGCTATCCTCATCCTTGTCGACACTCTCCGGCTCGTATTCATTTCCACATGCTTTGCAGTACATTTTCTTTCTTGCTATATCATATACCAGATTGCTGCCACATCCGGCACATTGTATCATATGTATTTCCCCCTGTAATATAAATTGTGAAAGATTATTGACGAAATAACCTAACTCATTATACTACCTCTTTTTATATAGAACCAGTTCCGGATTTGTCCCTTCCGCCTCATATGTCGATATCAAAATAAAATCCATATCCGCCAGAACTCCAAAGTATCTGTCTCCGCCGAATTCGCATTCCAGCTGATTTCCCAGATATGTCTTCTCGTCATCAAGGAATCTGACATTCATGCCATTTGGCAGACGATACTCGAGATTCACATATTTGCCAACAAGCGCATTGAGTCTTTCAAGACGGGGCATCCCCTCTATCTGAAGGGCATTTATCTCATCTATAAGCTGCCTCTTAAATGCCTCAAACTGTCCGCCATCGCTGAGTGACTCATATCGTTTCCAGTAATCGAGTTTTGGCAGAAGTTCTTTCATGTATGCTCTCGCCTGCTCCTCGGAAAAGTTCTCGCCCACCATGTTCTTCACACACACTTCTATCAGGTCATCCATGTTGCTGTAGGTATAAGTACCGTCAGCATAACACCATTTGCAGTAGTCCTCGTTCAGTGAACCATCGCTGTCACGTCCCATAATGTTATCGTCCTCAATGGGCATTCCGCAGCACTGACAAATGAGTTTTCTCGGTGTCCCCAGCAGTGTATTTATTGATACGTCCAGCTCCTTTGAAAGGAGCTTAAGCGTATCTGTGTTCGGCACCGTCTCGCCATTCTCCCAGCGCGATACCGCCTGCCTTGTGACCATGACTTTCTCTGCCAGGTCATCCTGGGATAATCCCCGTTTGGTTCGAAGTTCTAATATAACGTCCTTTGTCTCCATTGTACTCACCTCCGTTATGGATATCATAACAGATTGCGGGGATTGGGGAAAGCAACGGGGTGTTGCTCTGTTCCTATACCGACTGCGTAAACCGGCATTTCGGGAAGCCCGAGCAACCTATGAATTTTCCAAATTTCCCCGATCTTTCAACCAACTTTTTCCCGCATTCCGGGCATATCATAGACATCTTTGCAGGTGCAGACTTAGCCTCTTCGGTCTTATCGCCAAGCAGCTCAGCAACCTCTTTATCTGTTAGTATCTCTGCTGTGCACTCTCTCGCAACCCTCACCGGCCTGCAAGTCCATACCGACTTATCTCCTATCATGTAGAATCTGAATTTTGCCCTTGTCGCTGCGACATTTACGATATTATTGTTCACCCAGTTGACTGCTCCCATAGATTTGCTGTCGCATCCGAGTAGGAATATAACCTCATCCGTTCCCTGGCCCTGGAAAGTGTGCACAGTTCCAATGTTATTTGCATTAAGCCATTTTCTGACTCTTGGCTCTTTTCCGTATAACTCTGATTTCTTTATCATCTCCAGCATCCCCTCTTTCACCGATGTAAATGGTGTGATGATAAACAACCTAGGGATATCACCGGAATCCCGTTCAAATTTTCTCTCCAGTAGTTTCAGAACAAGCTCGCCCTGCGCCTTGACAAAGTGATCCTTCTTGCCCGAATTCTCAGCACCTGCTACATCTATCCAGCAGCTCTTGTCCAGGATAAATGTTCTTGCCCTGTCCTCCTTAGGAGCTGCCGTCTGCTGCTTCATAGTTCCATCATACGAAAGAACATTTGAGATTGTGTACATCGGGTCAATGCAGCGCCTATGGACTACCAGTGGGCAGCCTACCCACTCTTTCTCCTCATCCTTTCCAAGATAAGTTCCATACGGATTTATATAGTCAGCAAAAGCCTGCACAGAGATTTTCTTATCCTTGTAACCTGCCAATATCTCTGCTGTAAGCAACTGCTTTATCATGTCAGTCTCTGCGGTAACCACAGGCTCGATCTGCTTTGGATCTCCGACTATGATCGCCTTTCTGCATCTGAACATCGCACCAACTGCCATCTGTGGCTGTGCCTGTCCCGCCTCATCGACGATAAGAGTTCCAAGCACTCCGCTTTTCTTCACATCGCCCAGAAATGTCTGCGCAGAAGCAAATGTTGTGGATATTACAGGGGTGAGCAGAAAAATGCTCTGGAGCATATATGGCATGGCTTCTTCTCTGTCTGCAAGCTTCATCCTCTCACCACAATCATCAAACACATTCCACGCAATCATCAGGTTGATGATATTATGCCGCATGCATTTTGAAGAAATGACAAATTCTTTGTGCAGCTTACATGCATACAGGAATAACTTTTCACGCTCTCTATTGTACTGGGCGGTAAACCATGGGTTGGTTATCTGTGCTTTTGTTGACAGCCGATCATCCTCGGATACATAACGTTCCATAAATACAGCGTCCACCGGGGTCATCTTCATCTGCCCATGCGAGTATTTTGAAATACACCGCTGGTATTCCTGAATATTCTGCAGGCCTGATATCCTGTTGTTCAAAGAAGTTATCTCTCCATTAAGTTTTGATATTATCGCATTCTTCTCCTGAATTAATATATCTCTTGCGGATGTATCCTTACGCCTTGCGAACAATCCCTTCGGTCTGCTTTCCTCAAGCTCGATCAGCTCTTTTTGTTCAGCAAATAACTGACGCTCAAACATCTGCCGCTTTCTTTCCACATCACTTATTTCACATGACAAATCCTCTGGTGCATCTTCCTGCAGCTCCACAGGAACCGAACCTGCCAGAGCACAGATCTGTCCTAATTCTTTTCGTAAGTTTTCAACCAATTTGTACTGAGATAAAAACTTTTTTCTTATCTCCAGATATTTAGCCTTATGCTGCTCCCTGACATCATTTGATTTGTAATCCTCCACAAATGGCTTCAGGACAGAATTGCAATACTTACGGATATTTGCCTTTCTGCCAAATGGAGCGGATATCAATCCCCAGCAGTCAACTCCACCTAAAAGCTTATCCGCATAACGCGTAAAATAAATGTCCTTCTCTTCATGGCTCTTACCATATCTGGTTATAGTCTCCACATCACTTGACTTGTTGATATCAAACAAATCATGAACCTCATCCAGACCGCAGCGGATCTCCTCTTCGTCATCCCCAGACGACTCCAGACTGTCAAGTATATCCCTCGACTTCGGAAGATCTATCGTGATATTTTCCACCGCCGCATTGTTACATGACGCGACCAGCATACTATAATTGTTGATCTCATCAACATTTATCGAATAATAATGAGGCGCATACTGGTAATAGGCATTCGCATTTGCCTCTAGCGGTCCATGCGAAAATGAATGCATCTCAAATAAAGAGTCTGGATCTTCTGCATTCTCAGCGAGGAGTCTGGCACGCTCAACAATATTGCTTGCCACGATCTCCTTGAGCAATGTAGTCTTTCCCGTTCCGGGAGGTCCGTTTACAGAAAAAACTGGAGCATCCCCGTCCTGTCTGATCGCAATATTGACTGCAACCTGCTGCATCAACGCCGGCATATATTTGGCCGGCCATTTTCCCCTTGGCGAATTTGTAACGTTAAGAATTCTGTCAAAGAACAACTTCATCTCACTTTTTCCCGCATCCGGCGAGATGATCGTTCTCGGTAAATCGTCTGGGCCTTTCGACTTTTCATATCCTGCCAGAATGTACTCGATCACTTTCTTCTCATATTCATTCCCATCGCCAAAGTTCCCGTTCTGAACCAGCTCTGACAACTGAATAATGTCATTCAAAAAGAAGCTTTTACCCAGATCCGCATAGTCAAATGCGTCTTCGTCCGCGTCTCTGACCTGTTCGCTCGCATACCTGTTGTATTCGGCAATTCCCATCGATTCCTGAGGATCATCTAAGAACCTGTGTTTCACATACTCGTTAATAATCTTTTCATATATGGTTGAAATGAACTCATCGACATTCTGGTCCTGCAGTTCCTCATCGATCTCTCCAACAAGTTCTTCATACTCACTAGTATCGAGAGAAAAGTCATGACTATTATGTGCTCTTGACTCATCCCACTTGGCAACTGCCCACAGTATCGATGACAGCTGGAAACTGTTCTTAAGATACACACCTTTCGTATCTGTCTTGAATGAGCACCATGCGATCGCACTCTTTTTCGGATAAGCTATCTCAGGATTATCGGATTTATCCTCTATAAACTTCTCAAGATAATCAACTACTGTGTTCCGCTCTACCTTCCCCAGGCAAAAATGGATCTCATCACCAACCGAAGGAAACTTTGCATAGCCGTCCCTGTCATTTTCCATGATCATTTCCAGATCAATATCAGGAGATAACAAAACTGGCAAATCAAAGAAGACCTCGATCTTCTCTGCCTTAACCTCTTTGCCATTCTTAATATTCTTAATTAGCTTTTTGTTCTCTGTACTTTCCTGTGGAATGTCGGTCTGACCTAGAAATTCTGTGATTTTCCAGTAGTTTAAGATTTCCAGGACTGCGTTCTTTCGTTTGTCTTCCATTCGGTGTGCTCCTTGTGGTGTAACCCCTTGTAGTCAGTCTACTCTATAAATACATACTTTTCCTTGCCATTTACAGCTTTAACAACTTCCATATCTCTACGTTTTGTCATCACTGCTCTTGCTGTAGATGATGAACAATCAAGTATTTCTGCTATTTCCTTTGTTCCAAAAATCCGATTTTTCTCTATTACATCATATACCTTAAGAATATTTGCTTTCGATGGTTCATTATATTTCTGCTGCGCAATCGTCGACTTCATTATATAAATCGCCGACTTTTCATGTCCAATCGCCGACTTCTGAGAATCAATCAACGACTTATAACTACAACATCTACCTTTTCTAATGAATCAGCATTTTTTTCAACAATAGTTTCTCCTACTTTTAAATTATAAATTACCGCTTGCAACATAAAAGCATTTGTATGATAAACTGGATCATTTAATCCAACCTGCTCCAGCTCATTACACATTCGATTAACACCTTCACCAAATTCTTTTACAAATTTATAGTTCTTTAAAAACTCTGCGATCTTAGGGGTTCTGGAAAAATGTGTGAAACGTATATTGTCCGCTCTTACAAGCCCCGGAAGTTTTCCAGGACTTTCAACTACTATATGATCATCAAACATCTTTATCTGAATATCCGTGCCAGTAATACTATACGCACGATGAGTAACAGCATTTACGATCAATTCCTGTCTGACAAACTTAGGATATTCCTCATCCGTAACAAATGTTCCATCTGGTCCAAGATATGTTTTTTCTTTTATCTAAGTATCCCAATATGCATTTTTTGACTTATTTTCTTCTATCTTGAGCTAATTTTATCTTTAGTCCAAGATTCCCCTCTATTATCAACATTATCCTCTTTCATCTTGGACTAATCTTGAGCTGGTATTGAGCTAAAAGCAGATATTATTGTGATAAAATGTTGAAGTTTAAGCTAATCTTTGGCTAAATGCTACAGCTATTTCATACAAATACATTATATTTTTATTTTATTCCAATGAACCTAAAGTTTATTTTCCTATATAGCGACTAAATCAAACTCATTAATTCCATACTTATCAATAAAATTTCTTGCCATCTCATCACTTTGATAGTAATAAAACGTCCACTTCTTATACTTATACATTGGAACTAAAATATCCCTATAGTATTGCTCATCAACGCCCAAAAATGAATGACCAATTATCACAATTTCATCTATCAAAGCTTCTTTCAAAAAACTTTTCATAGTTGCATAATTACATTTAAGATTTTTTGAAAAAGCCCATCCGATGTGCTGCAAATCTTTCTCTACTTGAGATAGTTGCATAAGTTTTCCGTTACTTTTTAATTCAATGCTTTTCAGATATTTAATCCATTCATCAATTTGATTGTTTATTGATCCAAATTGAAATCTTTTTTCCCCAGACTCAAATATATCATTCAACAAATCATCCGATGAAAACGGAAGCTTTGGCTTATACGGAAATCGATTATGAATATATAAAATATGATCTTCATCTACTCCAAATATGCTTTCTAATGTCGGAGTATAATTAAAAGTAATATACAGGTTATCTGGACATGATGTTATATCTCTAACAATTCCATGATAATTGTTTCTAACCTCTTCTTCCCTTCCATAATACTCATTTAATAACCATTCGTAAAACCAATCATTTGTAAATTGAAAAGCAATATCTTTAGGATCTTTTTTTTGAACTTCATTCGCAACCTTTATCTGATTATGTGAATTATCTGCACTATTAGGATCAATGTCTCGGTCATACGCATAAACCAACGCATCAATATACTTTTTTCCATCAAACGTCAACGATTGTTCTAAATCTGACCAGCAATCCCCTTTTCTAGTTTTAAAAAAATCTGATTCTTCAATAATAGGTATAGCTCTTCCACCATGAGTCAATCTATCATTTGCTAGATAATCACGATAATTTCTATATCCCGTTTTAAAACCAACATGTAAATCCAATCCATTACCACATATTACTAATTTCGTATGTATCTCTCCTTTTCTTATCCGATTCATTAGACAATACGCCATTTATATATCATATTATAAACATCAGAGTCTCCAGTATGCTTTCTACCAAATATATTATATATAATAATTGTATAGTTTCCAATAATTAGTTTCATTTTCTCCAAATGACAATTATGCAATATTGCCACAAAATCAATATATATAACTAAGAAATAGACGCTTCCATTACGAAACTGGGGACAGGCTTATGGGGAGTTGAGCTTCATGTACGAATGACGACTCCCAAAATAAAGTTCAAAGCTTGTTTTACAGGTGGATTTATTCACCTGCTCTTGACATGCTTAAACCAACATTGTTATATATAAAGTAATGGCTGAACGCTCTGTCTAGAGCCTTCAGCCCAGTTTTTATCATAGAAGATCTCATTTACAGACTTTTATTCACCCCCTCCTCTCTTTATCTCCACATATTCCTCATTCTTTTTTACATTTTCTATATTCATACCTATTGCGACTGTATCAAAATTAATTCTCTAGAATCCCTCATAAAATTCATTATCATGAATCATTATTCTAGATATTTTCATTACATCAGAGAACAATCTTATTCCTCCACTCATGTCATCAAAATCAAATTCCAAAATGTATATCTTAACGTCCTATTCTCCCATTTATAACTGCATACCTGTTATTTTTCTTAAATATTCATCTAATTTTTCATCCAGTATTCCCTTATGCCTACCTATAAACTCTGCTACAAATGGCGCAACCCAATATTGAGAACCAGCCGGCGGAGTATCACCACAATCTAAATAATCAATATAATCTTCTGCCATAATTAAACTCGGTCTTATCAGTACCAACACCATCAAAAATGACATTGTTATGTATGTAATCGTGTTTCTAAAATCTTTACAAATCTTTGCAATATCACTATTCATATACATTCTATGATATGAAAAATTATAATACGCCTGCCCATTAGAATGGACAAAATTATTTAATTTTAAGGCCAGCTTATCAAACGATTCTTTCAATTTATACTTTTTAATTGCAACGCCCGCACTAGTCGATGCTATAGCTTTGAAGATAGCTCCTATATAAACATCATTTTGTTGATTCTTTATCCAATCATAAATATTCCTTTCATCTTTGCCAAAGTCTTCTAGTTCAATAAACTGCATTAAATCTGTTTTATCTCCCACAGCCAATATATAAATATAGTAAAAAGCATCATCTCTGTATTTTCTCAAAAGGGAATATGAATCTGCAAAATTGGCATTCATACAACAATATCGAATACTTTCTACAGTTCTACTCAAAGAATCAAGAATCTGATTTCCACTTATAGAACCAATTTTATGCAAAACAATATTATCTCTGCCATATGATAAATAGCTTATTTCATGCATAAAATTTCTTATATCCTCAAGCAATACATTCAACTCTTGAAAATAAGGATTTTTTTCAGTTACACTTCTATTCATTTCAAACGCATCTTGTCTTTCAAACATACTCTCTCCTTAATCGCTCCCAGTACTGATGTATTTTCAAATAATCATTCTAATCAATAGTTAACTACATTTTCAGCAATTTTAAATTTAGCCTTCCACCACAGTGGCATTTCTAAATCTATAGCTTTCCTGCACCAGTATCTTCCGTCCATAAATATCTCATATCACACTTCCTCTTCCAGTGTTATTCTATTGTTATCAAAATTCAACACCTTAAAGCTCTTATCAGATACATTAAGTCCGTCACAGTTTCTTAGAAAAAGCATATACTGATTTGAAAACTCAAAATTAATGAATCCCCTAACGTCGTCATTTATCAAGTAATCTGCATTATCTATCACGATAAAACAATCCCGGCACTGCTTTATTACTTCTAAGAAACCATCTGATTTGTAGTTAAATAATTTGATTGCCTTATATTCGTCTGTCAGTCTTATATCTTCCAACATTTCGTAAAGAACTGTTTTACCTGTACCGCTGTCTCCACCAACAAGTGTTATTCTATCGTCAAATTCCAAATCATATGAAAAAGGATCTGCTTTAAATATAATACTCTTATAAATCATCTGCCGCCCTCCTTTCATACTCCTTGCTCCACCAGGCATTATAACCTCTTCCGCCAGTAACTATATCTGAATCATTGAATCTGATTTTTGTATCATTTGGAATGTCAAAAAGCGTTGGTCTAGACATATAAATCTTTATATTATCCATAGTAAAAATGATTCTAAGCACATTCGGGCCGCATTCTTCAACGTTTACCACATTATCAGGATGCTTCATAATATTAAGTAAGGTTTTACAGCCTGATGACAAATTACGAATTGTACCCAAGCCATATTTTGTCTCAATGTGCTTATCTGGCGTCAGTTTTGCCTCATCCACCTGTCGAATTAAATCAATTTCTTTTTGTGACATTTCTTCATTACCTGCATTTAAGTTAAAATACAGGTAATTCTGAAGTATCCAATCCTTTGAGTTCTTTTTTTCTGTATAGATATTTATTATTGATATTACTCCTTCAATTTACTATCAATTTTGTACCAATGTCTTTTCACCTGATTCCGAATACCACTCTCAAGCACCTTACTTTTACTAAATATCTCATCCGCTTTATATGCATATGTTAAGAAATTCCCATGATCCTTAGAATACTTACTTGCCCCTAAATGTGTATACGAATGATAAACTGCTTTCTTTCCAGCATTAAACGATTTTTCATCTATATTCTCTTTGATTCTTTTAATTTTTCTATATGCTCTACAATAAAACTTAAATAAACTTTTATCCCTTATATGAACACTTCTACCATCAAATGTAAAACCTAGATAATTTATAAGATTACTTTGCCCCTTTATTTTTTCTATTTTCCCATTATTGTAGAAAAAATGCTCTGTTTTATCCTCATTTAATTTTAAATTAGGAATGCCATCTCTGGTATCATATATAAATTTTGAGATTTCCTCATTTCTTCCGCATTTTAACTCGTTGCGTGTCATCGGAATAACAATTATTATATCATCACAATATCTTCTATATATTCCTTTCTGAGAAGTAATAAAATCATTAATTCTTTTATCAAAATCTATCATATATACATTAGCATACACAGCACTTATAGAGGAACCTTGAGGGATCTGATAATCTTTAAGATTTTTATGAAGGTATTTCTTTTTAAAATCATGAAATTCATCTGTTTCAAAATATTTATCCAACTCACGCATGTCTCTTCTAAATAACCCTTTTTCAGACTCTATATCATCAGCTTCAACATATGTGAACTTCGTAATATTCTTATAAATTGCATAATCAGCTACATCCAACGACTTTTCACCAACCACACATTTAATTTTTTCCTTCAAATATTTATGATCAAGATTATCAAAAAATTTACTAAAATCACCTACAAAAATATAAGCTGCTTCACATTTAACAATATACTCAAACACTTCTTTTGCAAAATCAATATTACATTTTCCTGGTAAGCAGTTTCTATATGCTGTTGAAACACGACCTATTCCTTTTGACTTCATATAATTATTATATTTGCTATTAAGACGATTTCCATAATGCTCATAAATAAATCTGTCAATATGTGCTGCATAGTATATATCTCGATTTTTTTCTTTAATTGACTTATTTCCTTCTAAATCATTTGTGTATTTGCTACAATCCATTTGAAAGTGGATAAACGGATAAAAGCCGTGCCTACTAACCCAATTAATATTTTGAACACTTTGCTCATAGTTAGTGTGGTATTTCTTTTTATCAAAGTGAGTATAAAATTTATCTTTGTATATTTGTTTGCTCATTTTTCTCCTAAAAGCTTACTGATTAACGACCGGTAGATATCAAATATCAGTAAGCATTAAAATCAATTGGACCTTGCTTTCGCAAGGAACTCTACCATCCTCCAAATACGATGTATTGTATAATATTATTAACAGCTACTTTAATTCACTGGTAATAGGAGGTCAAACAATGGACAATATAATTCTTAATATTATCAACTGTATGCTATTAATTCTGGTCAAGAACGTTCTTGACATAGAATACGTAAAACCCTTATAGCTATTTCTATAAGGCAATTGTAACTAGCCAATACTTATTGTTCTATTCAATTGGAAAAACTCAAAGCAAAATATTTTTGCTACTTGATAAGTTGGTCACAATATGGTAAAAACTCCTCTATCTTGGCAACGATACGCTTCTGCTCCTCAAGTGATGGGAGTGGAACAACTGTATCTGCTATTGCATCTAAAACCCAGTTTTTATTACCTACCCCTCTAGTATTGGCACTAGCCTGTTTTTGAACTAACGGACTGTATATCACATAATACAAGTATTTATTATATATACATTTTGAATTTAGTTTAAGCAAAGCAACACTAACAAATAAACTAAATATTTCATCTGTATCCACTATTGCTGGCACTCCTGTCGTTCCAACCTTTGATAACAAAAGATCTCCCCGTTCTGGATTACATCTAGCATATAATTCTTCATGTTCTTCTTGCGTTATGAATTTTGTATTATCCAAGCATAAATTACCACTACTCATATCTTTAACAGAAACAAATTTCACACCAGCCATAACATACTTAGGTGTCCTATGAGTTCCATCAGTTAATTTATTGAGTATTGTACCTAGATAAACCCATTTCCAATTCTCAGGTATTTCAAAAGGAATATCTTCCTCTTTTACTATTCTGTCTATCGTCCTCTTATCCTTCTTAATCTTTCCCTCTTTAACAAGCTGGGCTTTTTCAACAATAATCCGCTCATAAAGTTCATCAGCTGTTCCTTCTTCTGGTCGTTGTTCCACCAGCTTACCCTGCATAGCCATTTGCAGGATACTCTTCTTCATATCCTCTGGGAATTTTTTATTAAATGTTTCCAACTTCGTATAAGCCTTGTCATACTGGTCGATATATGGAAGAATTTCCTCAATCTTGGCAACGATGCGGTGCTGCTCTTCAAGTGGTGGTACAGGAACTATCGCTCTATACAATCTATCATCATTTATTGCTGGATATGTAGCACCTCTTGCATTTTCACTTGCATTTGCGTAATTATCAAAGGTCGGTGACATCAAATAGAAAAGCAAATATCTATTATATAATTTTCCTAAACAAGACATTACCGCAAACCCTGTACTTACTATTGGCTTGAAACTAAACTCTTTATCAATAATGCACATATTATGTAAATAAGGTCTTACCGTCGAATAAATAATATCTCCATATTTTACAATTTTTCTAGCTCGGGATGGAGCATCTTTAGCTTCAACAATGTTCTCATTTTGATTTAATTTTTGATGTACATTATCTATAGAACCAATATCTATATAAGAAAATTTACATTGTGGTTTTTCTTGCCCGTTATTACATACAATACCATTTAATCTCACCCACTCCCAAGACTCAGGAATTTCAAAAGGTATCTCATCCTCAGTAATCTCTGGCAATGGCTTTGACTTCTTTATCTTTTTATCCTTTATGAGCTGATCCTTTTCCAGCTTTATCTGTTCAAGCAACTCTCTCGCAGTGCCTTCTTCGGCTCTTTGCTCGACGAGCTTGCCTTGAACAGCAAGTTGTAGGATACTGTTCTTTAAATCCTGTGCATTCAAATTAGTTACCCCCCAACATAGAAGTAATCTTCTCTAATACATGGTCAATCTCAGCATTAAGGGATGCTCTCTTTTCCTGATACTGATCAATCAAATCCATCGGGTCAAGGATTTTCTCTTCTTCGTGTGGGAATCCACAGAGGTCAATATTATATCCATTGGCTGCGATTTCATCTAATGTATATTTCTTAGCCTTAGGGAATCCATCTACTTCAATCTCCTCACGATTATCCCACCACTCAAGGGCTGGTGCAAAATGCTCCAGCTTCATAGGCTTTGTCTTTGAGAAATTCTTATACCCCTCCGGCATGTCCAAACGATAGAACCATGTCTCTTCTGTTGGGTGTGTATTATCAAAGAATAAAATGTTTGTCGTTATAGAAGTATACGGTGCAAAGACACTATGTGGCATTCTTATGACTGTATGAAGATTGAACTCCTCAAGCAATTTCTTCTTAATATTTACTTTTGCATTATCAGTACCAAAAAGGAAACCATCAGGCAGAATAATTCCACATCTGCCGTTCTTCTTCAATCGGAACATAATGATATCCATAAATAAATCAGCAGTCTCTGAACTACGCAATTCCATAGGAAAATTTGCCTTTACAGAATCCTTTTCATTACCTCCATATGGCGGGTTCATAAGAACAATGTCGAACTTTTCCATTTTTCTGTACTCTTTATAATCAGTCTCAAGAGTATTTCCATGAATTATCTCCGGATTATCAATGTCATGCAAAAGCATATTTGTAACACAGAGAATATGCGGCAGAGCCTTCTTCTCCACACCGTAAACTGTGTTATTGTAAATTTCCTTATTCTCATTGGAAGTCAAGCTTTCATCATATAATTCATTAAGAGCAGACACAAGGAATCCACCAGTACCACAGGCAAAGTCAGCTATCCTCTCCCCCAGCTTTGGCTTGATAACTTTTACCATGAAATCAGTTACAGATCTAGGTGTATAGAACTCTCCAGAATTACCAGCACTCTGCAAATCCTTTAGGAATGACTCATAGATTGAGCCAAATGCATGTCTTTCCTCATACTCTGTAAAATCAATCTCATCGATGATATTGATGACCTGTCTAAGCAGGATACCATCTTTCATATAGTTATTGGCATCCTCAAAGGCATAACGCACCATCATCTGGTTCATAGGTGTGTCCTCTGATACTTCAAGATTTTTAAGTGCAGGAAACAGCTTATTATTGACAAAATCAAGAAGTGCATCTCCAGTGAGAGCCTTGCCATCTTTATCATCTACCGCCCAGTTTCTCCACTTGTACTCATCTGGAATGATAGAAACATAGTCATCATTGATAAGCTCCCATTCCTCTTCTTTAGCATCATATATCTTTAAAAACAGAGTCCACACAATCTGCTCAATACGCTGAGCATCTCCATTTACCCCTGCATCATTACGCATTACATCTTGTATTCTCTTAACGAAATTAGTTATAGCCATTGGTAAAAACCCACTTTCAAATATTATTTGTTAAATACTACGCAGAGAAGATTTCATCTTCCAGTTCTTTCACAGCCTGTTCATATGCTGCTTTGCCTCCAAAGGCTTTGACAATCTTCATAGGACTGCCAAACTGCTGGAATTCGTGTAACTGTAAAACTTTTGTCTCCTCAATCTCCTTCAAGCCTTCACTTGCATACTTATCCATAAGTGTCCCCAGAACCTTTTGTGCAAGTTCTGAATACTTATAGAGATATCCTCTTTTCTTAACATTTTTGATACGTTCTATACGGGTAAGTGGCTCTTTATCATACGCAAGGTGCAGGATTAAATCAAAATCGTCTATATCTGTCTGACCTGTCTCTTCACGAACAGCATCCAGAAGTACCCCATCTTCACGAAGCCCTTCTACAATAGCCTGTTTCTTTTTAGCTTCATTCCACTTCTTAAGGAATACAGCTAACCTCGCATACTGTCCTAAAATATTCTTTCTTGTGTAATCGATAAGACTTTCTGTTATGAGTTTTCCATCTTTATCGATATACTGTATTCTCTCCGACAGAACCTTGACTTCTACATCCTTGACATAATACTTCTTAGGCTTTTCAGAGCCATCGCCAGTTCCCCAGTCATTTCCAGAATCACCAGTATTTCCTATGTTTCCAGTACCTGAATTGCTACCAGCATCTTCTGCTGAATCGTCAATATCATCTTCATTACCTGTTACTGGATCTACTGGGTCATCACCAGTAATATCGATTACAAGCTCTGGGTTGCCATCAAAGTCTTTATCGGCAAATAATCTTGATGCGTTACGGAAGTCCATAATTGTAAAATATGTTTTCCCATGATCTTCAAGCAAACGAGTACCTCGACCAATAATCTGCTTGAATTCTGTCATAGAATTGATATTATTATCCAGCACAATGAGCTTGCACATCTTGGCATCAACACCAGTAGTCATCAGCTTGCTTGTGACTGCTATAACAGGATATGTACTGTCCTCATCAATGAAATTATCGAGTTGGGCTTTACCTTCAGCATTATCTCCAGTTATACGCATAATGTACTTATGGTTCTCAGTCCACAGGTCTTTATTCTCGGCAATGAGAGCCTGACGCATACGCTCCGCATGCTCCACATCTACGCAGAACACAATGGTCTTGCTGAACCTGTCAGTTTTCTTCAAGAATTCTGTAACCTTCTTTGCAATAACTTTGGTTCTCTCATCAAGTACAAGAGTCCTATCAAAATCTTTGATATTGTACTCTCTATCCTCGATTTCATAGCCATTATCATCATGTTGCCCAGCTTCTGGACGATAACCAACAAGGTCTTTATCAAGTCCTATACGAATGACCTTATATGGAGCAAGGAATCCATCATTAATACCCTGTTTCAGAGAATACTCATAAATAGCTTCTCCAAAATATGTTTGTGATGATGCTTCTCTTGTCTCGATCGGTGTAGCTGTCATACCTATTTGAGTTGCACCAGAGAAATATTCTAATATCTTTCTCCAAGCTGACTCCTCCTTAGCGGAGCCTCTATGACACTCATCAATAAGTATCAGGTCAAAGAACTCAGGCTTAAACTGCTTGAATGGCTCTACACCCTCATCACCAGCTAACTGCTGGTACAATGCAAGATAGATTTCATAAGAACTGTCGAGCTGTTTATTCTCGACTTTAGTCATTTTACCCCCGAATGGCTTGAAATCACCTGATATTGTCTGGTCTACAAGAACATTTCTATCAGCAAGGAACAATATCTTCTTTTTTATGCCAGCTTTCCATAATCTGTAGATAATCTGAAAAGCCATGAATGTTTTACCTGTTCCTGTTGCACAGACTAAGAGTACCCTGTCCCTACCACTTGCTACAGCATTTACAGTTCTGTCAATGGCAATCCTCTGATAGTAACGAGGGGTCTTATAACCTGGCACCCAGTAATATGACTCAAGCAGAGCCTTCTCGCCTGTTTCAGAGAAATTCATCTCACTTATATATCTATGATACAATTCATCTGGCGATGGGAAGTCATCTAATGAAAGATTGCGAATATCACCAGTTATTAAATCCTGCTCTACAAAACCATCTCCATTGGATGCATATACAAACTTTACATCCAGAGCTTCTGCGTACTCTATAGCCTGTTGCAGTCCTGCCCCTACTGGATGGTTGTTATCCTTAGCTTCTATGATTGCTAATGGAAGATTAGGCTTATAAAACAGCAGATAATCTGCAAACTTCTTCTTTCCCCGTGATGTTACATTCCCCCTTAGGATGATTCGACCTGCTGTGAATGCATACTCGTAGCGAATCTGCTTTTTACCCCATCCTGATTGTTCTACCGCTGGAGTTATATATCTAGCTTTTATATCCTCTTCTGAAAGATCTCGTTTTCCCATTTGCACAGCTCCTTCCCCTTTTGTGAATTATCTCATATGTGATGTCCTTAAAACTGGACTTGTAATAACTTTCTTGACATAAATATTCATGAATAATTATACCACATAAATTATACTGCACTATAATCCCTGATTACTTCCTTTATTTTCAACCACAAGTTCATTATCAAAGAAAAGTTGATTTACTAATTTCCAGAAATGAGATTCTGCACCAGTATCTTCCGTCCATAAATATTATTCCGTATCTTTTTGATACGATTTTATTTGTATTATTTACAGTATTTTTTGTACCCACCCCAGTCTCAACATTATCTTTAAAATGGTGACGATTTGTAATTGAGTTTTCTATTGAGTTTTATTTTTAAAAAACTCAATTACCACTCAATCCAACAAATTTAACATATCTAGCTGCTGTTTCTTTGCCACTTAAGCTAATCAGTTTCTAGCTCCTCATCTTATCAATAACACTTCTTGCCTGTTGTTTAGTAAATCCACACATCTACTGTATTACTATTAACTCACGACATAGCAGTTGCGCCATGTTATCTGCTCCTATTAAATCTATGCACATTCCTTTATGCATAAGCGTTTCCAATATTCATATAGTCTTTTTTCACCTAATGACTTTCCCCCATACTTTTCCGTAACGATACTATGTTCACATTTAGACACAAGCAAATCTTCCATATGTACCTTGAGCAATCTGCTCAATATATACAAATGATCTACTGATGGTAAAATGCTCCCCTTAAACCATCGATATATAGGCTGTGGGCATGATAAATGCAATATTTTCTGGATATCTTTGACTGTATAACCATACCTATCAAATAACTCTTTCAGCAATATTCCAGTTCTTTCCATATCAATATTCTCATACATAAGCATCTGCTCCTTCTAACAAAACTCTCCTTCTGTCCAATCAAATGGATAATCCGGATCTTCCCAATACTCTTCTTTGCACCATAGTCTTTCATTCACATGAAAGCGCTCCTTCGCCAGCTTTTCCTTTTCATTATATTCTCTATGGCAAAATGGAATATATATTTCTGCCTCCTGTTCAGTACATGATACATTTTGTAAACGGAGTCCACAATTTGGTAAAGCTGGATCGATATCATATATCCATTTACGTGGCTGTTTCTTCTGCTGACTATGCTCATATACTCTTTCAAAATATTGTTTCCATGTATATCTTCTGCTATATTCATCATAAATGCTTATAACACCTTTGTTATTTAGGCAAAACTCTTCAAGCTCCTTAAATGTCTTGATTGTCTTATGTTTTTGGAATAATGGACGCCATCCACAACTCAACTTATTCAGATGAACCTCATATCCAAGATAAGGTTCATCAACTATTGCGTATTCAATATTCTTTATGCCATATTCTGTTTCAACAGCAAAATGCTCCCTCATCAGCTTTTTATTTCTACTCATAAGATAAAAATTTGTTCCCATAAGATATCCTCCAAGCTTTTTACTTTATAATACCTTATGAGAACTATAATATCATTGGACTGTTAGTCCAAAAACATTCTGCTGTCTCAAAACTTATTTAATCTCCCAATGTCCACTATCTCCACCAACAAGAGTAATTCTATCATCAAATTCCAGATTGTATGAAAATGGTTCTGCTTTAAATATAATACCTTTATAAATCATATACATCCCCTTTCATACTACATCGAACACTATGACTTTATGCCGTAATGACTACATAAAATCTTGATGATATTATGCGCAAAGCCAAACATTATACTATTATCATAACATATTCTTTAAATTAATGCTCAAACCATTGACATATCTACACATATTTCAGCTTAATAACGCATAATTATATCTCTAGACACTTCTGTTTAGTACTCCTTAATATCTGTGGTACTATCAAAACAGGTATCATATAGGTATCACGATAAAATAAAAAGCCCCATAAATGGCTTGTTTACGCCATTTATGAAGCTCTGTTTACTACTCAAACTCTTGGGCAGAGAGATTTATCTGGCTGTTTCTTGGTACACATTTGTGCGTGTTATTTTTCATATTCATCTTATTTCGCATTTTTATGTACCTCATCTAAAATTTTTAGAGCCAAAATGGAGCCAGTATTTTATACTCCGCACATAAGAATAACACATATCGCATATAATATTTCTGTAGTACTACTTATGCTTCCGACTGGGACACCGGGAAGCCTTTATAAAATTATACTCAATCCTTTTTGAATACCACGATGAATAATCATTTTTTCATTATAATCAATAACAGCCGAAGGATTTCTATACTTGAAAACTACAGATGTTTTACCATAATTAGTATTGATAAGTTGTCCAATGTATCCTGATTCAAATAATACAAGCACTAATTGTCTAACATCCTGCTCACTATATTCCTTCGAATTCGATTGTTCATTTATAATCCATAACAGCTTTTCAAATGTAAATGAATTACTTCCCAACCTCTGAAATGTAGATGGTAATGTATTGATTAAAACATCACTTATATATCCAGATAATTCATTTTTCATTTCTTCAATAAAATAATCACATGAATATTTTTTTATTGCAGATTTCATTTCCGAAAATGTAAGTTTAGCATTATTGGGATATAACTCTTGACAAACACATAAGAATTGTAATATATCCCTAGGTTTATATAATGTATGCTCTAATAATACATCCCATGATTTTTTCCCTTTCAATTCTCTCGGAAAAATCATATCCCAGCAATCCTCTTGATTTCTTTCTGTTAATTGAAATCTTAACTCAGCAATATGTTTTAAATCATCTGTATTATCCACCCATGAAAGCCTTATTGCACCATCTCTTTTTATTTTATTCAAATCCGGATCTGTTATTTGATTAATAATATCCTCTCTTATAAATAACAATAATTTGATATTAATTTTATTTTGAAATAGGTTTTGATTAAGCATATCAATGCTTCGAATTAAACTCGACAAAATATCTAACTGATTCTTTTTAATTCTTAATATATCATCTACTCCATCTATTAAAACAAATAATTTTTGCGGAATATAAACAGATTTTAATGTTTCCAGCATTTTTTCGACAACAGCTCCTACTCTATCAGAAAACGAAATAGGTTTAAATCCAAACTCGTTTTCATATGCAGCATCAAATATACCAACTGTTGCACCTAATTTCAGCCTTGAAACACTTGTTACTGTTGATTTAAATGAGTTTGTTACAGGAAATCCCATTTTCTTCAATAATTCTATAGTTTCATTTAATTCTGTTCCCTCAGTAATCTCTAATTTTTCATAAATAATTTTATATACATTTAACAAAATAACAAAATTCCATGCATCTAGAAACTTTTTTGTACCTACCAAATCATCATCTGTACTAGCCTTTCCAAATGTCGTATACTCAAAATCATTTAATTGAATTGTATGAGCATAACAACTTTTTTCATGTTCAGCTATATATTGTATCTTTGAACTATACGCAGATTTTCCAACCCCTTTTCTTCCTACCAACATATATTTCCACGAATTCATTAATTTATCCAGAATATTATGTGAATCATAAAACGCCTTTTCAAATATTTCTGGTTCTATTATCAATTCTTTTGTCGCATCAGCATATCCAAATTTATACTCTTTTAACAGCATTTCGCAATCCCCTTTCAGCATTAATTATTACATGTTAATTATATATCTTTCAATATATTTTTTCTACATTAATATCCACTACTGATTGTGTATTTTATCTTTCCCCATAAGACCTGTCATACTTCCTTATCTGCTGCTCTGTACGCTCCTGTTCCTTTACCTTACGAACAATCGTATCAATCTGCTCTGCACCAACATATTTCTTCACACGCTCCAGATCATCAACCTTTTCCTGAAACAACTCTGTCATATCACTCATATCCTTAATCTTGCCCTTGTAAAACTCCACATCATCTGACAATCTCTTCTTTTCCTTTCGAAGCTGTATTACTTCCTCTTTTATCCTTACACACTGGATTGTCAGATTCTTTATCAGTGTTTTAAGCTTATTCACAAATGACATATCCTCTTGATACTCCAAGAATCTGTGCAGCTTCATCTGCTGTTACATACATCTTCATCGTATTCTCCATATTGTGTTCTCCTTCCTGTTTTTATTTTGGTACACAAATGTATCCCATCGTGATAGAATATGGGTAACAATTCATAGAGGAGCATTTTTTATGACTACTGGAGAAAAGATTAAATACTTCCGCAATATGCGTGGAATATCACAGGAAACGCTTGGTCAGTTGTCCGGCATAAATTCTGCAACAATAAAGAAATATGAATATGGAATCCGTAATCCAAAACCTGACCAGCTTTTAAAGATTGCCAATGCACTAGGTATCAGCATTAACATTTTCATGGATTTTGATATAGAAACAGTTTCTGATGTATTATCATTACTGTTTAAACTGGATGACCAGATTGAAATGAAATTTGAGGCAGATAAGGACGATGAGGGCAATTTCAAACCTACTATTGTTAAGCTGTCCTTTAAGAACAAACTCATCAATAAAAAACTCTGTACCTACATGAAAGCTCTGGAAATTCGTGAAAATATGATAAATGCTAAAGATGAATATTCAGAAGAAGAGTATGCTGACAGTTTGCAGCATATCAATGAAAATATCGAAGAAATCAAGCAACACCTGCTTGATGACAATATGGTTGTAAAAAAAGGCACTGACCGCCTTACTGTAAAAAATTATCCAAATTAGTAAAACCTCCTGAATTATCAAACATAAGATGATAATATCTAATTAAACAGAAAGCACCCCCAGACGCTTAACGCCCTGTCATGGGTACTTTCCTTAGATAGTA
>ULWW01021065.1_pt1 | contig 25106 bp, 20 predicted proteins | sample 1960741 | NCBI WGS metagenome assembly ULWW01 (sample SAMEA4835823, study PRJEB28245) | human gut metagenome | biome: gut microbiome; material: fecal sample | place: Denmark | collected 2008
ATATAATACCACAAACTCATTTATCCTGTCAAAATTATCCAATGGATAATTTTGCAGGAAAGGTCATATTTTTCACCACCTTTGTTGTGTGATGTTAACTCTGACAATTTTGTGGCAATTTTTATTTGCTTTAGAGTAAGTCATCGATTAAACAAATGTTAAGCAATATCAAGCGTTTCTGATATTTCCCCAAATTGTATGCTCATACGGGTGTAAAATCACCTGGATGGGAAAATAGAACAATCCATTTTCCTTTGTAATTATTCAAATTAATATTTCCCATAGTGGATATAGCATTGAAATCTGGCGCTGGTTGACCAATTTTTACGTTTCCGTTCATCATTAATTCATAATCCATATAAATTCAATCCCTTCTTTTGAAAGTGAAATAATCATGAAGAAAATCTTCATTGTTATATTATATGAAAAAAGAGGGCGAGAGGTTACGAAAGAATGAAAATAAAAACCACAGTAGACCCAGAACACTTATTAAAATAAGCATTCCAGGTCCACTGTGGGCTAGGGGATTATACTAGATGTTTAGCCAATGCAACCGCAATAACTGCAAGGATAACTTCCAAAGCTAAGGCTAAAAGCCATTGTTTCACATCTTCTTGTGCTTGTAAGTATGCTTCTTCGTCGTTTTCGTCATGTAAAGGCTTCCGGCAGAACCAGATAAAACAATTTATGACCGATATTATTATTCCGAATGGAGTAACAACCACCATTATCACATATCCGATGCTGAAACACACGATTCCCAAACCGAGAAGAGCAAGCAACAAGAAATCAAAATACCCCATATTAGTATCCTCCTTGATTTGTTGGCGGGATATAATTAAGATTGGGTCCATTCCCAACGTAAATGCAATTATAGCATATAACGTACAAGAATGCAAATATAACTTAGTTCAAAAAATAGAAAAAATTGTAGATACCTGCAAAAAATGCAAATATAACAAGATTTTCTCTAATTCCTATTGATTCGGTAGGAATTAAATGGTATAATTTATAATTGATGGTAAAAAATAAAAAAAGAATTTTATATAAGTAAATATAGAAGGAGAAATATAAATGAGCAGTTTACTAGAAATAAACAATTTATATGCAGAAGCTGAAGGAAAGCAAATTTTAAAAGGATTAAATCTTAAAATCAATAAGGGAGAAACTCATGTAATAATGGGACCAAACGGTGCAGGAAAATCGACAACTGCAAATGTTATTTTAAATAATCCAGAATATAAGAAAACAAGTGGAGAAATTTTATTTGAAGGCGAAAATATAAATGAAGAGAGCACAGATAAAATTGCAAAAAAAGGCGTGTTCATGTCTTTTCAATCTCCAGTAGAAATCCCAGGTATTTCTACATTCAATTTTTTGAAATATGCGAAGAATAAGGTAACCGAAAAACCTGTAAAAGTATTTGAATTTAAAGACCAAGTAAAAAAATATATGGAAGAATTAAGTATGAATCCAAAACTAGCAGAAAGAAACCTAAATGTTGGATTTTCTGGTGGAGAAAAAAAGAAAAATGAAATTTTACAAATGCTAGTATTAGAACCAAAGCTTGTAATTCTTGATGAAACAGATTCTGGTCTTGATGTTGATGCTGTTAGAACTGTTTCTAAAGGAATTGAAATGTACAAGAATGAAGAAAATGCTGTTTTAATAATTACTCACAACACTAGAATATTAGAAAATTTAAAAGTTGATTATGTTCATATATTGGTTGATGGTAAGATTGTAAAAACTGGAGATGCAAGTTTAGCGCAAGAGATTGAAGTTAATGGATATTCACAATATAAATAAAGGGTTGAAAAATAATTACAATTTTGGCTACGTCAAATTTCATTTAAAACGCGGTTACATACACCACGTATGCGCCCTTGCCTTTTAAATTTATTTTCCTTGCCAAAATTTAATTCTTTTTCAACCAAAATACGAACAAGAAAGGAAAGATTATGTCAAAAACTCAAGTAGACGATATAGATAGAAATATATATGATATAAAAAATAAAGATGACTACGAGTTTAAAATGAAAAAAGGTCTTAACAGAGAAATTGTTGAGGAGATTTCAGCCAAGAAAAATGACCCAGATTGGATGAAAGAGATTCGCTTGAAAGCTTTAGAAACATACGAAAAGCTTGAACTTCCAACATGGGGACCAGATTTATCTGAACTTAAAATGGATGAGATTGCAACATATGTTAAGCCAAAATCTAAATTAAACTCAAGCTGGGACGATGTTCCAGAAGATATAAAAAAGACTTTTGATAATTTGGGAATCCCAGAGGCAGAGAAGAAATCTCTAGCAGGTGTTGGTGCTCAATATGATTCAGAGGTTGTATATCATAGTATAAAAGAAGATTTGCTAAAACAGGGTGTAATCTATACAGATATGGAAACTGCTGTTAGAGAATATCCGGCTTTAGTGAGAGAGCATTTTATGAAATGTGTTCCAATAAATGACCATAAATTTGTGGCACTTCATGCTGCTGTTTGGTCTGGAGGATCTTTCGTGTATGTTCCAAAGGGAGTAAAGGTTGATATTCCATTGCAATCTTATTTTAGATTGAACTCACCAGAATCCGGACAATTCGAGCATACGCTTATAATAGTAGACGAAGGAGCAAGCCTTCACTTTATAGAAGGATGTTCGGCACCAAAATACAATAAGGTAAATCTTCATGCTGGTTGTGTTGAATTATATGTAAAAGACAATGCTTATTTAAGATATTCTACAATAGAAAATTGGTCAAAAAACATGATGAACTTGAATACTAAAAAAGCAATAGTAGGAAAAAATGCACAAATTGACTGGGTTACAGGTTCGTTTGGCTCTAAGGTTTCAATGCTTTATCCAATGAGCATATTAAATGGAGAAGGTGCAAAAACAGAATACACAGGAATTACATTTGCGGGACATGGACAAGATTTAGACACAGGATTTAAGGTAGTTCACAATGCACCAAACACATCATCAGTTGTAAATTCAAAATCAATTTCAAAAGATGGTGGAGCCTGCACATACAGAGCTTTAGTAAGAATTACAGAAAACGCTAAAAATTCAAAATGTAGCGTAAGCTGTGAATCACTAATGTTAGATGACATATCACGTTCAGACACAATTCCAGTAAACGACATAAGAACCGATGAAGTAGAATTTTCGCACGAAGCTAAAATAGGAAAAATAAGTGACAAGGAAATATTCTACTTAATGAGCAGAGGATTGTCAGAAGAAGATGCAAAAGCCATGATAGTAAGAGGATTTGCATATCCAATTTCAAAGGAATTACCAGTAGAATATGCGGTAGAAATGAATAACCTAATAAACTTAGAATTACAAGGTGCAATAGGATAATCGCCCAATAGGGACGCCCCTTTTTGGGCGAAAGAAAGGATTGAGGTAATGCTAAAATTAAATGAAACGCCTGTTAGAACAGCAAATAATTTTAGAATAAATAATATAGAAATAGATGCTCAAATACCGGAAAATATTCCAGAATTTGAGAATGTTCAAATAGTGAAACAGAATTCAAAGATTGATGAAAATGTTTCTGAAAGCCAACTAGTGTATGGCAACGACAAAGAGCTAGAGAATATGGTATTAAAAAAAGCCAACAGCAAAATTAGAATTGAAAATAATGAAAAAGCAGAAGATGTTAGAATAACTTATGTTTTTGATGAAGATAACCTAGTTTTGCTTAATCAAATTGATGTTGTTGCTAGCAAAAATATTAATGTAATAGTTGAGTACAAATCTGAAACAGACAAAAAGTGCTTCCACAGTGGAATAATTAGAGCTACCGCAAAAGACGGTGCTAAGATAAATATTACGGTTGTAAATTTATTAAACGATGAATCAGATAGCTTTGAAAGCTTTGAAAATAGCATCGAGAAAAATTCTAAAGTATATCATAAATTAATTGACATTGGTGCTAAAAATAGTGTTTCAAATTATTATTCAAATGTGACTGGCGACATGGCAGAAAATGATGTTAAGACTATTTATCTTGGACAAGGTTCTCAAGTTAAGGATTTGAACTATATAGTGCATTTACGTGGAAAACAAACGAATGTTGACATAGATGCACAAGGTGCTTTGAAAGATAATAGTAAAAAGAATTTTAAAGGGACTATTGATTTCAAGAAAGGTTGCAAGAAAGCAAAAGGAAACGAAAACGAATATTGCATGTTACTATCAGATAAGGCAAAATCAATAGCTCTTCCAATGCTTTTGTGCACAGAGGACGATGTGGAAGGTAACCACTCAACAGCTTCTGGAAAGGTAGACGAGTCTTCAGTATTTTATATAATGAGCAGAGGATTAAGCTACAAAGAAGCGGTAAGACTTTTGGTAAAAGCAAACTTTAACAAGATAATTGAAGGAATAAATAATGAAGATGTAAGAGAAGAAATCTTACAGGAAATAGATGAAAGACTTTAATTAGAAATTAAATGTGTATAATTATTTTGCAGAATTTTAAGTGCCTAAATGTTTGAAATTGAAGTCGATAAAAAAATCAATAAAATTAAAACTTAAAAACATGTAAAAATTTATGTGAAGCAAATAAAAGAAAGGAATACGTAATGAATTATAAAGTAGATTTTCCATTATTAAATAATAGAGATATTGCTTATTTGGATAGTGGTGCCACAACCCAAAAACCTATTCAAGTAATTAATAAAGTTGAAGAATTTTATAAAAATTATAATGCAAATCCTCATAGAGGAGCTTATTCTCTAAGCGTAGAAGCCACAGCTATTTATGAAGATACAAGAACAAAAATTGCAAAATTCATAAATGCGAAAAACAGAGAAGAAGTAATATTTTCTAAAAATGCAAGCGAAAGTTTGAATTTAATTGCATACTCTTATGGCTTAGATAATTTAAAACCAGATGATGAGATTGTGCTTTCTATAATGGAACATCATTCTAATTTAGTGCCTTGGCAATATGTTGCTAAAAAAACAGGTGCAAAATTGAAATATATGTACATAGATGAGAATTATGAGCTAACCAAACAAGAAATAGAAAACAAGATTACAGACAAGACTAAAATAGTTGGTATTACTCACGTTTCAAATGTTTTAGGAACAATAAATAATGTAAAAGAAATAATAGAATATGCTCATAAAAAGGATGCAGTAGTTGTCTTGGACGCATCACAAAGCATTCCTCACACAAAAATAGATGTACAAGAATTAAATCCAGACTTTATGGTATTTTCAGGACATAAGATGTTAGCACCTTTGGGAATCGGTGTTTTATATGGAAAAAGAGAAATCCTAAACAAAATGAATCCATTCTTAATGGGTGGAGACATGATTGAATATGTATATGAACAAGACACAACTTTTGCACCACTTCCAAATAAATTTGAAGCCGGAACTCAAAATGTAGAAGGTGTTGTAGGACTTGGAGCAGCAATAGACTACATAAATTCTATTGGGTATGATAAAATACAAGAAATAGAAAACGAAGTAGTAAATTACGCAAGAGAAGAATTATCTAAGTTAGGTTTCTTGAAATTATATATGACGCCAAACAAAGAAAACCATTCTTCTGTAATATCATTTAATATAGAAGGTGTACATCCTCATGATGTAGCAAGTATATTAGATTCAGAAGGCGTTTGTGTAAGGTCTGGAAATCACTGCGCACAACCTTTACTTAGATATATGGGAACTGATTCTACTTGTAGAGCAAGCTTCTACTTCTACAATACAAAAGAAGATGTAGATAGACTTGTTATGGCATTAAAAAAAGCATACCAAATGTTTGAAAAATATATAATCACAAAATAAATTTCGCCCAATAGGGACGCCCCTTTTTGGGCGAAAACAAAAAAGAAAGGATAAAAATGGACGAGTTACAAGATGTTTATAATGATTTAATAATGGAACACAGCATGAATTCTTACAATAAAAGAGAACTTCCAGAAAGTGACTTTAGGGAAAAAGGTCATAATCCAAATTGTGGAGATGAAATTGAACTAGAGCTTAAACTTGATGGAAATAAAATTGAAGACATGTCTTTTACTGGTCATGGTTGTGCAATTTCACAGGCTTCTACATCTATCATGATAGATACTCTAAGAGGAAAAACTATAGAGGAAGCAAGAGAGATTATAAAGCTTTTTATTGAAATGATAAAAAGAGAGATTACTGATGAAGAGGAACTTAAGAAGCTTGAAGATGCAATTGCATTTAAGAATGTTTCAAATATGCCAGCCAGAGTAAAATGTGCACTTCTTGCATGGCACACAATGGAGGATTTGTTGAATAAAAATGGAAAATAATAGAGTGTTGCTAGGAATGAGTGGAGGTGTGGACAGTAGTGTTTCTGCACTTTTGCTAAAACAAAATGGATATGATGTAATAGGCATGACGCTTGAGCTATTTGCAGGTAGTTCTTGTTGTAATATAGATACATACATCGATGCAAAAAATGTTTGCAATTCGATTGGTGTGACCCATTTTACTTATGACTGTAAACCGCAATTTAATAAATGTGTAATTCAGGATTTTATAGATTGCTATTCAAATTGCAAAACTCCAAATCCTTGTATAGAGTGCAATAAATACATGAAGTTCGGAATTATGTGGGAAAAGGCTAAAGAACTAGGCTGTAATTATATTGCAACAGGCCATTATGCAAAAACAGAATATAGTGAAAAATATGGAAGATGGGTGCTAAAAAAATCGGAAGCTGGTAAAAAAGATCAAAGCTATGTTTTATGGAACATTCCACAAAAATTAATAGAACATGTGCTATTTCCACTTGCTGATTTTGAATCGAAAGATCAAATTAGAGAAATTGCAAGAAAAAATAATTTGAAAGTTGCTAATAAACCAGACAGCGAAGATATATGTTTTGTACCAGATGGAAATTATAAAAAATTCTTAGAGAGTCATTCAGACATAAAACCTAAAGAGGGAAATATTGTTACAACTGATGGCAAGCTACTAGGAAAACATCAAGGACTTTATAATTACACTATTGGACAAAGAAAAGGACTTGGAATATCATATAAAGAGCCACTTTTTGTAATAGGATTTAATCCTCAAAAAAATGAAGTAATAGTTGGAGAAGAAGAAAAACTATACAAAAAAGAAATAATGGTTGGAGATATTAATTTGTTATTATTTGACGAAATAAAAGAACCAATGAAGGTCAAAGTAAAAACAAGATATTCTTCAAAATTTGCGGACGCAACTATAACTCAAATTGAGAATAAAATAAAAATTGAATTTGATGAACCACAAAGAGCTCTAACACCTGGACAATCTGCAGTATTTTATTTAGATGATATAGTAGTTGGCGGAGGTAAAATATTAAGCTAACTAAAAAATGTGAGAAGAAAAAGATGATAAAACAATCATTGATTTTTCTCTTTTTTTATGCTAGAATTCACTTGTAGAAAACGATCGAATTAATGCAAAATAGAAGGAAAAATGAATGGGAAATATAGTTTTACTAGACGACTTGACTATTAATAAAATTGCAGCAGGCGAGGTTATTGAAAGACCTGCAAATGTTGTAAAAGAGTTAGTGGAAAATTCAATAGATGCTGGAAGCACAAATATAATTGTTGAGGTGAAAAACGGAGGGAAAACTCTTGTAAAAGTAACCGATAATGGAAAGGGTATTGCAACATCAGATATGGCAATTTCTTTGGAAAGACATGCTACCAGCAAAATAAGAAAAATAGAAGACTTGGAGCAAAGTTACACCATGGGGTTCAGAGGAGAGGCTTTGGCAAGTATTTCTGCAGTATCTGAACTTACAATGATTTCAAAAACTGATGATGAACCGGTAGCTAACAAATTATTTGCGAGAGCCGGACAAATTGAAAGCTGGGAAGAAGTTGCAGCACAAAAAGGTACAACGATTATTGTCGAGAAACTATTTTTCAACACACCAGTTAGATATAAATTTTTGAAAAATGATGCCACAGAATTTAGATACATAAAGGAATTTATGCAAAAAGTTGCACTTGCACACCCAGAAATTACAGTTAAACTAATCAATGATGGAAAGCAAATCTTTAGAAGTTCTGGAAGCTCAAAAATTGAAGATGTTGTTTATTTGTTTTATGGAAAAGACATTGAACAAAATCTTGTAAATGTAGATTACACGATGGGATATATTCATATAACAGGAGTCGTTGGAAATACCTTCACTGCAAGCGATAACAGAAAAAATCAGGTTATATTTTTGAATGAAAGAAATATTCAGGACAAAGTACTTACAAATAGTGCGGACCAAGCTTTTAAAGGTTCTATAGGAATTGGAAAATACGGATTTTTTATCTTGAATATACAAATGCCAGCAGAGTACTATGATGTAAATGTGCACCCAACAAAACTACAAGTAAGATTTAAAGAAGAAGATCAAATTTATAAAGTTTTGTATCACGCTATCAAAGATGCAATTCTAAGCAAGGATTTTTTAGGAAATACTGAAAAAATAAAAAATGACGAAACATACATTCAAAATGAATTGAATTTTGTAACTGATCATACTCAATTTGGAGCGGAGTATAAGAAAGATAGTAAAGCAAACAATTTTACATCTGATGGAAATTTGCAGAATTTTAGTGGCAATGAGTCTGAGGAAGCAACAAAAGAAACTGAGTTAAATGATAAAGAAAAGCAGAAAAACTATTACGAAACAAGAGAATCTAGAAATTTTCAACCAGAAAGTAAATCTCTAGTTGAAAGAGATGAGAAACGAAAAATAGACTATAAATATATTGGAATAATTTTCAGAACATATATTGTTGTGGAAATTGGAAAAGATTTATTTTTAATTGACCAACATGCTGCACATGAAAGAGTTTTATATGAAAGAATAAAACAAAATTATAAACAAAATTTGAAAAATAATGTTCAAATGATGCTCATGCCAGAAATTGTGGACTTATCACATAAAGAAATGGAATTTGTCAAAGAAAATATAGAATTATTCAAAAACACTGGATTCGACATAGAATTTTTTGGCGAAAATAGTGTAAAAATAAATGGAGTTCCAAACATAGAATATAAGGTAAACAAAAATAGAGTATTCTTAGATACGCTAGATGAAATGATTACAAATGAAAGAGGACAGACAAAAGATGTAGAGGAAAGATTTATTGCAACTGTGGCATGCAAAGCTGCAGTAAAAGCACACATGGATTTATCAAGAGCAGAAGTAGATAATCTTATAAATGATTTATTAAGCTTGAAAAATCCATATACCTGCCCACATGGAAGACCAACCGCAATAAAAATTTAATAATACGAAGGAGAAATAAATGGGGAGAGAACAGGATTGGGAAGAAATAGAGAAGGCAAATGCAAGATACGAGCAAAAAATAAAAGAGCAATTTGGTGGAGTAGATGTATTAAAGCTTAAAAAGGAAACCGAAAAAAGTATGCAAAAAATAAAACAAACAAATGATAAACTGAAAAAGGTTTTTAAGATAATTGTAATTCTTCAAATTATATTAGTTTCTTTCTTAATAATATTTGGAACAAGGCTTTATATAATATATATGAAAAATACACAAGACAGAGTAAACGTAGATGTAGTTGCAAATTTAAAAGATATCTATGGAATAAATGCAAAAATTATAGGCGAAGATGTAGATAAATCAGGAAACGGCAAAATAACATTGCAATCAAAAGGAAAAGAAAAGATAACATTTATCGCAATAAAAAATTTCGGAAATTATGAATTTGACTACTTTGATCATTGTTTGAAAATTGCTTATGAAAAAGCTGATAATGATGTGAAGGCTGTATTTGAACCAGAAGAAAAATACACGGATACAGGAATGCTAGATTACAGCTTAAATGCAACAACATCAGGCTTAGCAGGAATCGAAAATGTAGTAAATAAATTTATAAAACTAAGAGATATAGCACCAGATTATTATGACTACAGTTGGAAAGTAAACATGCAGGCCGATGGATTTAGTGACCAAATAAATTCCTTCGGACTAAAAGAAAGCGAAGCAGCGATTTGTAGAAGAGAACAATGTGAATATGTAATTTTTTGTGTGGATAGTGGAAAAACAGAAAAATTAACAAAGCAAGAAATACAAAGATACTACAAAAAATTCGCACTGAAAGCATACTTAAATGGAAATCCAATCTGTACTGAAATGATGGACGAACAAGTTCAAAGAACTATATTATACAACTACGAATATGAGGAATACGATATTCCGATAGAATGCTTCGAAGAAGTGGATGGAGTAGAAATAAAATATGCTCCCAATAGAATTCCTACAGAAATAACTTATAAGGGTAAAACATACAAAGTTGAAGGTGAAAATGTTGATTTGCAAAACAATGTAATTCCTCCGACAGTTGGAACAAGCACATTAGAAGAAATCTTTGGAGCAAGATTTGAAACTGATATGAGAAACAAAACAATTAACATCCTAGTTAGATAAATCATTCGGTACGATTCGAACAATTCGGAACAATTCGGGGACGGAGGAAAAATGTACCGAAATATATGAAAAAGGAAAAGTAAAAAATGAGTAAAGTAAAAATATTTAAACTGGTAATGTTTATAATAGCGATTACAATATGCGTTGGAACAACAATATATTTGTTCCCAGTAATGAAAAACTTATCAACAGTGGAAGGACAAATAGCGTTCAAGCAAAAAGTTGAAAGCTCAGGAATGCTAGGACTACTTTCGCTATTTGGACTAGAAGTAGCACAAATTTTTCTATTTATAATACCAGGAGAACCAATAGAAATACTTGCGGGAATGTGCTATGGAGGATTGTGGGGAACAGTATTCATAATGGCATCTGCAGGAATTATTTCGACAGCAATATTCTTTCTAGTTAGAAAATTAGGAAAAAAATTCGTATATGAATTTAGTGATGAAAACAAAGTAAAGAAAATAGAAAACAGCAAACTCTTCCAGAATCCAAAGAAAATAGAAATGATAATGTTAATACTATTCTTGTTGCCAGGAACACCCAAGGACCTATTAGTATATATAGCAGGATTATTACCAATAAAGCCATCAAGATTCATACTAATATCAACATTTGCAAGATTTCCATCAGTAATATCATCAACATTGGCAGGTGCAAATATAGCTGTTGGAGACTGGAAATTAGGAATTATTTTATATGCAATAATTGTGATAGCAGTTGCAATTTTAGCATTCATATATCAGAAATTTGATAAAGAAAAAATAACAAGTGAAGCATTAAAGACGATAAAATAAGAATGGAAAAAAGTTAGTGTAAAATTAACGTGGGCAAAATAAACGCAAAATTTTGTCTGCTTTAATTTTGAAAAACACAATAAAATACTAAAAAATAGTTGAAAATGTAAAACTGTTGTGATAGCATATATTAAAATTAAACGCATAGAGAAAAATAAAATGAAAAGAATAAACCTTGAAACCGTTGGGACTGTGACACACACACTATACTTTTAGCAAAAGAAAAATAAATGACAATACTCTACTAAAAACAGCAGGGTTCTTTGGTTATGCATGAAAAATAAGATGAAAATATTATAGAAATATAATATTTCTGTCTTTTTGCGTTAAAAAAACAAAAAGAAGAAAGAGGGAAAAACAATGGAAAAAATTTTTAACAAAGAAGAAAAAGGAATTACGCTTATTGCTTTGGTTGTAACGATAGTAGTTTTGTTAATACTTGCAGGAGTAAGTATAAGTTTAGTGCTAAATAATAATGGAGTAATAAGTAAGGCAAAAGATGCTAAGAATCAATATGCAGAAGCACAAACAAATGATGAAAAACAATTAAATGAAGTATCAGATTGGATAAAAGAGACAGTTGGAGATACAACAGGAGGAGGTTCAGCAGAAGGTTCTGGAAGTACAGTAGATGGAGTACCAATCCCATCAGGATTTGTATATGTAGGAGGAACAAAAGCAAGTGGTCTAGTAATTTCAGATGCAGCAGCCGACAAAGAAAAATATAAAGGACAAACAACAGTAGGAACAGACTTAGTGGGAAATCAATTTGTATGGATACCAGTAGATAATATAGCCGATTATAAAAGAACTGCTTATTCAACACAAGTTGCTTCTGGAACAACAGATACAGCTACAAATTCAGAGCAAATAAAAAACAGTAGCTCAGATAGTGATTACTTTAAAGAAGCATTGCCTCCAGATGAAAAAACAAGCGTAGAAACTAATAAGGGATTCTATATAGGAAGATACGAAGCAGGAGATAAAGAAAGTACAGAGGCTGGAATATTAAGAGAAGATGGAGCATCAACTGATAATACAATAACAGTAAAAGTAGGACAAGCCCCATATAATTATGTAACAATAACACAGGCTAAAAGCCTAGCAGAAGGATTTAGTTCAAAACAAAAATATACAAGTGTAAAATCAAAACTAGTAAGTAGCTATGCATGGGATACTGCAATTGCATTCATACAAAAAACGAATAGTGATTATGGAAGGAGTTCACCACAAGGAAATTATAAAAATGCTGAAACATTTACTTATACAGATATAAAAGGACAAGGCCAAACAAAAGTAAAAGGTAGTAGTAGTGGTACACCAATTCCAACAGGACAAACCACAGGAGTATGTAATATATATGATATGGGAGGAAATGTATGGGAGTGGACTACAGAGTCTTATTCTTTCGAGCTCCATCCGTACACGGATCGTGGAGGCAATTGCAACTGCTACTTCGCTGATTATCCAGCAGGAGACCGTAGTCACGGTGAGGACGGTGCGTACGATACCGTCGGATTCAGGTGCACTTTATTCTTGTAGACCTGAGACCTGGTTTCTCTGAACTAAAATTCAGTAGAAACTAAAACCCATAGCAATATGTGGAAAAAAAGAGAAATCCCCAAGAATAAGGGGAAAGCATAAAATTGTAGAGTAGGTAGGAAACGGCTTGAACCTAGCGTAGCTAAGGTACAAGTCGTTCCTACCGGACTAGAGTGGTGTGCAATTTGCACATCATTTTTTTGCAAATTATTGTTATAGTAAATTGAAAACTAACTAGAAATTGTTTATATATGGTAAAATTTTAAAAGATAATATAATAGTAAAAGAAATATGTCAATATTGATTATGGTTAGAAAATAAAGCTATAGTGAAAACTGAGTAAATATGCAAAAAAAGAAGCCTTGCAAGTTTATTTAGTTATAAAATTGATAAATATACCGAAAATCACTCTACAATTACTGTTGACTTTTTCTATTTAAATAAGTATAATCTAAATGAAAATTGTATGATTTAAGCATATATTTTTAATTATGATAAAAACTATATATATGGAGGTAATACAAATGAATGAGAAAATGTATGAAATTATGAGAGATGGAAGAGGATTTATTGCAGCACTTGACCAAAGTGGTGGAAGCAGTGCAAAAACTCTAAAAAATTATGGAATAGATGAAAGTGAATATAGCTCAGAAGAGGAAATGTTTAATCTAATCCATGAAATGAGAAAAAGAGTTATGACAAGCAAAGTGTTTACAAATGAGCACATTTTAGGAACAATTCTTTTCGAAAAAACAATGATGTCAGAAGTAAATGGCAAATTTACAGCAGATTATTTATGGGATGAAAAAGGAATAGTTTCTTTCTTAAAAGTTGATAAGGGATTAGCCGAAGAAAAGAATGGCGTAAAATTAATGAAAGAAATTCCAAACTTAAAGGAAGAAATAGAAGAAGCTAACAAAAAACATGTATTTGGAACAAAGATGAGATCGGTAATATATGAAGCAAACAAAGAAGGAATAAGAGATATTGTAAATCAACAATTCGAATTTGCAAAAACAATATGTGACGGTGGATTAGTTCCAATAATTGAGCCAGAAGTAGACATACATTCAGAGCAAAAAGAACTTTGCGAAAAAATATTAAAAGACGAAATAATAAGAAAACTAAAAGAATGGAATCCAGCAGACAAAATAATGTTCAAATTTACAATACCAACAGTTGCAAACCATTACTTAGATTTATATGATTATGACTGTGTTGTAAGAATTGTTGCTTTATCTGGCGGATACGAGATAGATGAGGCATGTGAATTACTTACTAAAAATAACAGAATGATAGCAAGCTTCTCAAGAGCGTTATTACAAGACTTAAATGCACATCAAACACAAGAAGAATTCGATACAGCATTAAACAATGCAATAGTAAAAATATACAATGCATCAATAGCCTAAAATCGCCCAATAGGGACGCCCTTTTTTGTGCAAAGAATTATAAAAAAATTGTAAACTAATAGTTGTAAAACTATTAGTTTTTTGATATGATAGGCATAAATTTAGAACATAAGGAGGAATTTTTTATGAGTGAATACGAATGTGTTGACAGCGTTGAAACTTTGGCAAAGACACTAGAGAGAGTTAAGAATGCACAAAAGGAATTTTCGAAATATTCACAAGAGCAGGTAGATAAAATATTTCAGGCTGCGGCTATTGCTGCGAATGAAGCTAGAATTCCACTTGCTAAGATGGCAGTAGAAGAGACTGGAATGGGAATAGTAGAAGATAAAGTAATTAAGAACCATTATGCGGCAGAATATATATATAATAAATACAAAAATGAAAAAACTTGTGGAGTAATTTATCAAGATGATAGTTATGGAATTAAGAAGATAGCTGAGCCAGTTGGCATTGTAGCTGCTGTTATTCCTACAACTAATCCAACTTCTACGGCAATTTTTAAAACTTTAATTGCACTAAAAACTAGAAATGGAATTATAATCAGTCCTCATCCAAGAGCTAAAAAGTCTACGATAGAAGCTGCAAAAACTGTTTTGGAAGCAGCAGTAAAGGCAGGTGCTCCAGAAGACATTATTGCATGGATTGATGTTCCATCTCTTGAGCTTACTAATATGTTAATGCAGTCTGCAGATATTATACTTGCAACTGGTGGACCTGGCATGGTTAAGTCTGCTTACTCTAGTGGAAAGCCAGCTTTAGGCGTTGGTGCGGGAAATACTCCTGCTGTTATTGACGAGAGTGCTAATGTGATTTTGGCAGTAAACTCTATTATACATTCTAAAACATTTGATAATGGAATGATTTGTGCTTCTGAGCAATCTGTAATAGTAAGCGACAAGATTTATGATAAAGTAAAAGACGAATTTGTTAAAAGAGGATGCTATATATTGAATCCTGAAGAGACTGAAAAAGTTCGTAAGACTATAATTATAAACGGAGCCTTGAATGCTAAAATAGTTGGTCAAAAAGCACACACGATAGCAGAGCTTGCAGGAGTTAGTGTTCCAGAAAATACTAAAATTTTAATCGGAGAAGTTGAAAGTGTAGATTTATCTGAAGAATTTGCTCACGAAAAATTATCTCCTGTACTTGCAATGTATAAATCAAGCAGTTTTGACGATGCTCTTGAAAAGGCATATAGATTGATAGAAGATGGCGGACTAGGACACACCTCATCTTTATATGTAAATACTGTTACAGAAAAAGAAAAAATAGAAAAATTTTATAGCAAAATGAAAACTTGTAGAGTTTTAGTAAACACACCATCATCACAAGGTGGAATTGGAGATTTGTATAATTTTAAACTTGCTCCATCTTTAACACTTGGATGTGGAACTTGGGGTGGAAATTCAGTTTCAGAAAATGTTGGAATTAAACATCTATTAAATATAAAAACAGTAGCCGAAAGGAGAGAAAATATGCTTTGGTTTAGAGCGCCTGAAAAGGTTTATATGAAGAGAGGTTGCTTGCCTGTAGCCTTAGAAGAACTTAAAAACGTAATGAATAAGAAGAGAGTATTTATAGTAACAGATACATTCTTATATGAAAATGGTTATACAAAAGTTATAACAGACAAATTAGATGAGATGGGAATAGTTCACGAAACATTCTTCAATGTTGCTCCAGACCCAACTCTTGCTTGTGCAAAAGAAGGTGCAAAATTGATAGATGCCTTCAAACCAGATTGCATTATAGCAATAGGTGGTGGTTCTGCAATGGACGCAGCAAAAATTATGTGGGTTCTATACGAGCACCCAGAGGTTGACTTCCTAGACATGGCAATGAGATTTATGGATATTAGAAAAAGAGTTTACACATTCCCTAAAATGGGAGAAAAGGCATACTTTATAGCTGTTCCAACATCAGCAGGAACAGGTTCAGAGGTAACGCCATTTGCGGTAATAACAGACGAAACAACAGGTCAAAAATATCCACTTGCAGACTATGAATTGCTTCCTAAGATGGCAATAGTAGACGCTGACATGATGATGAATGCTCCAAAAGGACTAACATCTGCATCTGGAATTGATGCCTTAGTTCATTCAATAGAAGCATATGTTTCTATGATGGCAACTGAATTTACAGATGGCCTTGCAATAGAAGCAATCAAGACAATATTCGAATATTTGCCAAGAGCTTATGAAAATGGTGCAAACGATCCAGAGGCAAGAGAAAAAATGGCAAACGCAGCAACTATGGCTGGTATGGCATTCGCAAATGCTTTCTTAGGAATATGCCATTCAATGGGACATAAATTAGGTGCTTACCACCATTTAGCACACGGAGTTACAGTTGGTTTAGTATTAGATGAGGTAATGAGATTTAATGCAGAAGAAGTTCCAACAAAAATGGGAACATTCCCACAATACGAGTATCCACATGCCTTAAGAAGATATGCAGAAATAGCAGATAGCTTAAACTTAGGCGGAAACACAGACCAAGAAAAACTAGAAAGATTGATAAATAAAATAGACGAATTAAAAGAGAGAGTCGGCTTCAAGAAAACAATAAAAGACTATGGAATTTCAGAAGAAGATTTCTTATCAACATTGGATGAGATGAGCGAAAAAGCATTTGACGACCAATGTACAGGAGCAAACCCAAGATACCCATTAATAAGCGAAATAAAAGACATTTATTTAAAAACATATTATGGAGGTGAAAGATAATGGAATTTAATTTGATAAATCCAATAGCAGAAAGAAAAACAAAAACTGTTTACAGAGACGGAGACAAAACAATAAAATTATTCGTAGAAAACTATTCAAAGGCTAACATTCTAAATGAAGCGTTAATTCAGTCAAGAGTGGAAGAAAACACAGATTTGAAAATATCTAGATTACTAGAGGTAAGCAAGATTCAAGACAGATGGGCTTTGGTTACTGAATATGTAGAAGGTACTCCACTAGATGTTCTAATGAAAGAATATCCTGAAAAAGAGGAAGAATATTTAGAATTTTTTGTAAATGTTCAGATGGAAGTACTATCTAAAAGAGTTCCTTTATTAAATAGAACCAAAGACAAGTACAAAAGAAAACTAATGCAAGCCGAAAATATAGATGAAAATGCTAAATATGAACTACTTCAAAGACTAGAAGGAATGAAAAATCACGACAAGCTATGTCATGGAGACTTCGTTCCAAGCAATATAATAGTAAAAGAAAATGGAGATTATTCTATAATAGATTGGTCACATGCAACAATAGGAAATGCATCAGGAGATGTAGCCAATACTTTTTTACTATTCACAACAGAGCAAAAAGCTGAATTGGCAGAAAAATATGTTGAACTATACTGCAAAAAAACTGGAACTGATAAAAAAGAAATTCAGAGATGGATTCCAATAGTTGCAGCAGTTAGAAAAACATATAACAAGCCAGAAGAACAAGAATTCTTGAATAACTGGATAAACATAGTAGATTTTCAATAAAAATTTTATAAAGATATAAGAGGGATTGATGCAAAATTAGGCTGCTCAAAAGTGGCTTGGAGATTTGCACTGTTCTTCTTATAATTTATAAAACCTATATTTAATGAAACCTTTGAACGAGAAATTCATATAATATATTGGGTGATTATTATGAACTCAATAAATAAAATATGTAATTTTATAAAAAATACTGCAATAAATTGCTTGAAGATAATAACAAACTTTTTGAAAAGCTTTATTAAGGCTTGTTTAGAACTATATGAAGATGCAAATAATATTAAGGAAAAAGATCCTGCTGCAAATAATATTCTGTATGTAATATTTATGTATCAAGGCTTTCATTCTCTTGTGTTTCATAGAATTGCACACTGGTTTTACAAATGTCATTTATTCTTTTTAGCAAGGCTAATTTCTCAAATAGCTAGATTTTTTACAGGAATAGAAATTCATCCAGGTGCTAAAATTGGAAGAAGATTGTTTATAGATCATGGAATGGGAATTGTTATAGGAGAGACTGCAACAATAGGAAATGATTGTACAATCTACCATGGAGTTACTCTTGGGGGAACAGGAAAAGACAAGAAAAAAAGACACCCTGATTTAGGAGATAATGTTCTTGTTGGTTGTGGAGCTAAAATACTTGGACCGATAAAGATTGGAGACAACGTAAAGATTGGCGCAAATTCAGTTGTTTTGAAAGATGTGCAAAAAAATACAACGATTGTTGGAATTCCAGGAAAAGAAATATTAAAGTAAAATTATAAAAATAAGATAAAATAATAACGAGCCATGGAAAAATAAATTCCGTGGCTCGTTAGTTGAATCAAAAAATTTAAGTGTAGACTTAAATGCCAGATAGAGAAACATCATAAAAAATTTTACTTTAGCATGGTTTCTAATTCTTTTATTTGGTCTCTTAATTTTGCTGCTTCTTCAAATTCCATTTTTTCAGCATGAGCAAGCATTTCTTCTGTAAGTTTATTTATAATATCTTCAACAAATACCTCTGATGATAGTTCGTATTTTTCAGATGCTTCGGCAACAATGCTTGCACGAATTGTATCTCTTACAGATTTCTTTATTGTTTGTGGAACAATTCCATGTTCTTCATTGTATGCCATTTGAATTTTTCTTCTTCTATTTGTCTCTGTAATCGCCTTATCCATAGAGTCTGTAAGTTCGTCTGCGTACATTATAACTTTTCCATCAGTGTTTCTTGCGGCACGTCCAATGGTTTGAATTAAAGAACGTTCTGAACGAAGAAAGCCTTCTTTATCTGCATCAAGAATTGCTACAAGAGAAACTTCAGGAATATCAAGTCCTTCACGAAGAAGATTGATACCAACTAAAACATCGAATTCGCCAAGTCTCAAAGAACGGATTATGTCCATTCTTTCCAAAGCCTTAATATCTGAGTGCATATATCTAACTTTAATGTCTAGGCTAGATAGGTAGCTGGTTAAATCCTCAGCCATCTTTTTAGTTAAAGTTGTAACTAGAACTCTTTCATGCTTATCAATTCTATCATGAATCTGTGTAATTAAATCATCAATTTGATTTGTAACAGGTTTTACTTCAATTTCTGGGTCTAGAAGTCCAGTTGGACGAATGATTTGTTCTACAACATTGTCCTTAGAATGACTCATTTCGTATTCGGCTGGTGTTGCACTAACGAATACTACTTGGTTAATTCTTTGCTCGAATTCCTCGAACTTCAAAGGTCTGTTATCAAATGCAGAAGGTAGCCTAAAACCATATTTTACTAAAGATTCTTTTCTTGCTCTATCGCCGTTGTACATAGCTCTAACCTGAGGAATTGTTGCGTGTGATTCATCTACAAGAAGCAAGAAATCTTTTGGAAAATAGTCAAACAAAGTGTATGGGGCAGAGCCCGGAGCACGTCCGCTGATGTGTCTAGAATAATTCTCTATTCCTTGGCAGAAGCCAGTTTCTTTCATCATTTCTAAGTCAAAATTTGTTCTTTCTTCAATTCTCTGTGCTTCAATTAATTTACCCTGTGACTTGAAATATTCAACCTGTTGCTTCATTTCTTCTTCAATAGTTGTAATAGCACGTTCCATTTTATCTGAAGTAGTAACATAGTGCGAATTAGGGAATATCATAATGTGATTTCTTGAAGCGATAACCTTTCCTGTTAAAGGATTAATCTCCGATATTTTTTCAACTTCATCACCCCAGAACTCAACTCTAACAGCACTTTCACCGTAATCAGAAGGAAATATTTCAACAATATCTCCTTTTGCCCTGAAAGTACCGCGTTTGAAATCTAGTTCATTTCTAGAGTATTGCATGTTTATTAATTTCTTTAACATACTATCCCTTTCAATCTTCATTCCAGGACGAAGAGAAACAGTTAGATGTTCGTAATCAATAGGGTCACCTAAACCGTAAATACAAGAAACAGAGGCAACTATAATAACATCTCTTGTTTCAAATAATGCAGCTGTTGCAGAGTGGCGTAATTTATCAATCTCATCATTAACAGAAGAATCTTTTTCAATATAGGTATCAGAAGATGGAATGTATGCTTCTGGCTGATAATAATCGTAATAAGATACGAAATATTCAACATTATTTTCAGGAAAGAACTCCTTAAATTCAGAATAAAGCTGACCTGCCAATGTTTTGTTGTGAGCTAAAACTAAAGTAGGCCTTTGAACTTTCTGAATAATATTTGCCATAGTAAAAGTCTTTCCTGAACCAGTAACTCCAAGAAGAGTTTGAAATTTTTTACCTTCTTCTATGCCTTTTGATAGATATTCAATTGCCTGTGGCTGGTCGCCAGTAGGCTTATAATCGGAATGTAACTTAAACATAATACCTCCTTAAATTCGTCAATATCACTAATATTATAGCAAAATAAAGGCTGAAAGTAAATGGAAAATAAATTTGCTTTGGTACTATTTGGCAACTTTATTTTTGAAAAAACTATTTACTTTATATAGCTAGATATGGTAGAGTATAATCAGTAAAAAAATATAGGGGAAGATTCGGCAAAGTTTGACTTTAATTAAGCCTTTATATAGATATAGCGTAAATGGCAGAAACAATGAAACCTTATTTCTTATACCAGAAGGTTTTTGAAATTTTATATAATTATTTGTCAAAATAAAAGAACCGAAGCTTACCAAAAGAAAGGAATTTTTTAGTTATGAAAAAACAAACAATTATCGCAATAGTTATTGCAGTAATCTTAGTTCTTGCAATTATAATAGGAGTAGTTGTAGGAAACAATCAAAAATCAAAAGGAGAAAGTAGTACAATAGAAACAGCTTCTCAAATGAAGGCAATGTTTAAGTCTATTTATAATAAATTAGGAGATGAATTGCCTGAATTGGAAACAGCTAAAATTGATGTAAGTGATGCCTTAGCTGTAAAAGATTATACAGGTTTGCAATCAAACGAAAATGTAGAAACACTTGTTGTATCTGAACCATTAATGTCTTCACAAGCATATTCAGCAGTTGCAGTAAAAGTAAAAGCAGGTGCTAATGTAGAAAAGATGAAACAAGAAATGCTAGACAATATCGACATGGCAAAATGGATTTGTGTTTCAGCTAGTAACTTATATATAACAAACAGCGGAAATACAATATTTATGGTAATGTCAGACGAAGACTGGGCAAAACCAGTATATGAAGCATTTAAAGAATATGTAAATAATAATATAGGAAAAGAACTAGAAAAGACGTCGAATGATGGAGATATAGAACTACCACCAGAAATGCCAGCAGTAATGTAAAAATTTCGCCCAATAGGGACGCCCTTTTTTGGGCGAAATTTTTTTAAAAAAATAATTAACAGGTTTTCGCCCAAAAAGGGGCGTCCCTATTGGGCGAAAGGAGGAACTATGCTTTTTACAAGTATTAGCTTTTTATATTATTTTTTACCAATTGTATTGATTGTATATTTTGTTGTGCCAAAAAAGGCAAAAAATTTTGTGTTATTTATTGCTTCTATGGCATTTTATTTTTATGGTGAACCAAAATATATTTTCTTGATGTTAGCTGAAATTTTGATTGCTTATGTAGGAGCCATTTTAATAGATAAATACAAAAAGAAAAGCATTTTGGCGGTCACTCTTGCAATTCATATAGGCTTGCTAGTATTTTTTAAATACACAGATTTTTTAATTGCAAATATTAATAATATCTTTGGAGCAAAAATTGATTTATTACAGCTAGCATTACCAATAGGAATCTCATTTTATACTTTTCAAATTATAAGTTACGAAGTTGATGTATTTAGAGGAACGGTAAAGGCTCAAAAAAATCTTATAAATCTAGCTACTTATGTATCATTATTTCCACAGTTAATTGCAGGACCAATTGTAAGATATGAAACGATTGAGGATGAGCTTTCTAACAGAAAACATAGCTTTGAAAATTTTGCATATGGAACTAGAAGATTTGTTATAGGACTTGCAAAAAAAGTTCTTATTGCAAATATGTTAGGTGAATTTTGTAACAAATTTTCAGCAACCGATGAAAAGAGTGTAGTGTTATATTGGCTATTTGCAATCTCGTATATGTTACAAATATATTTTGATTTTTCAGCTTATTCAGATATGGCAATAGGACTGGGAAGAATATTTGGTTTCCACTTCTTAGAAAATTTTAACTACCCATACATATCAAAGAGCATAACAGAATTCTGGAGAAGATGGCATATTTCATTGGGTTCGTGGTTTAGAGATTATGTTTATATTCCACTAGGAGGAAGTAGAAAAGGAAAATTAATACTTGTAAGAAATCTTATTATAGTATGGCTTCTTACTGGTATTTGGCATGGAGCAAGTTGGAACTTTGTAATATGGGGATTAATGTTTGGAATATTGTTGATAATAGAAAAATTATGGCTTGGAAAATATATAGAAAAACTTCCAAACATTTTAAAAAAATTATATGTACTTTTTATAGTAATGATAAGCTTTATAATATTTAATGCGGGCACGATGAAAGAAGCTTTTTCTAATATTGCAGGACTATTTGGTGCAAATTCTACTTGCATAATAAACGATTACACAATATATTATCTAAAAAGTTACTTAATAACAATAGTAATAGCGATAATTGGAGCAACTCCAATTTTGAAAAATATAATTGAAAAATTAAAAACAAGACCAGTAATGAATAAAATTATTAACATATTAGAACCAATAGCAATGGTAGTAGTTTTGTTGATTGTAACAGCGTACCTAGTTGATAATTCGTATAATCCATTTCTTTATTTTAGATTTTAAAGAGATGTCAAGTTGAAAAATAATTATAATTTTGGCTATGTCAGCGGTTACATACAGCAAGTATGCGCCCTTGCCTTTGAAACTTATTTTCTTTGCAAAAATTTAATTCTTTTCCAACTTAAGAAAGGAAAAAATAAAAATGAGTGATAAAGTAAAAAACGTAGTTATTACAATAATGTTTGTGAGCATCTTAGTTATAACTATGATTGTAAATATTGCTAAAAAAGATGATACTATATCAATTTCAGAGAGAAGAAAGCTAGAACAGTTTCCTAGTTTTTCAATATCTAAACTATTCAATGGAACATTCTTTGAAAAATTTGATAAATATACAACAGACCAGTTTACCTACAGAGATAATTTTAGAAAATTAAAAGTAGAAACTGAATTAAATATTTTTAAGAAGAAAGATTATAATAATTTATATGAATACAATGAATATATAATAAATCAAGAATATCCTCTAAACGAGAAATCGGTTACCAATTTTTCAAATAAAATAAAACAAATAGCAAACCAATACTTAACAGTGAATAACAATGTATATTTTACAATAGTTCCGGATAAAAACTATTTTCTAAATAAAGATAATTTAAAATTAGATTATAACAAAATGGAAGATATGTTAAAAGCAAATTTAACGTTTGCTGAATACATAAAAATAAGTAACCTGCTAGAATTATCAGACTATTATAAGACAGATACTCATTGGAAACAAGAAAATATATTAAAAATCGCAGAAAAAATCGCAAAGCAGATGAATGCGAACATATTAAAAGATTATGAAACAATAAGGATTACAGATTTTAAAGGCGTATACAGTGGTCAACTTCCAATTAGCAGTGAAAACGATGAAATAAAAGTGTTAACGAATGAAACACTAAAAAGATGCAAAGTATATAATTATGAAACAAAAGAATATTCTGGTATTTACAATTTAAATAAAATAAATAGTCATGATAAATACGATATATACCTATCAGGAGCAACACCTATATTAACAATAGAAAATCCAGAATATGAGGGAACAAGAGAACTTATTGTATTTAGAGATTCGTATGGAAGTAGCTTGATTCCATTATTGGCAACAGGATATAGTAAAATAACGGTGGTAGATACAAGATACATATCGCCCAAATTATTAAGCCAGTTTATTGAATTCGAAAATCAAGATGTATTGTTCATGTATAGCACTCTTGTTATAAACAATAGTACAGCACTGAAGTAAGAAAAAATTACAATAATTAGCAAATGTAGAGCAGATAATTGGTTGATAATTATCTGCTTTTGTGGTATAAAAGAGGTAATTACTAATGTTATAAATGATGGTAAACAAGATATTTAAAAGATAAAAGAAATGCAAAAAATAATGTAATAATACAGAAATGAAAGAGGCAACAAAGATGATAAAAAGATATAAACAGAATGAAATAGAAAAATTAGTGGAAATATTAAAAAATGATGGAGTGATTAGTGTTCCAACAGATACAGTATTTGGAGTTTGTGCTAGAATGAACTCAAAAATAGCACATGATAATTTAATAAAAGTAAAAAATCGCCCAATCAGTAAGTCATTTCCTGTAATGTGTGCAGACATAGAACAAATAAAAAATGTTGCCATTGTGACTGAAAGAGAAGAAAAATTAATTAATGTATTTATGCCAGGACCAATTACATTAGTTTTAAAGAAAAACAAAGAACTTCCAAGTTATGTGACAAATGGAAAAGAGACAATAGCAATTAGAATGGCAACATCAAAAGCACTAGAAGAGTTAATTCAAAAACTTGGCTGTCCAGTATTTATGACAAGTGCTAACCAGAGCGGAGAACCTACATGTGAAAATTTAGATGAAATAGAGAAGAGCTGTCCGCTTTTAGCTGGAATGATGGAGGGAAGAGTAGTTTTTTCTAAAAGTAGTACGATTGTAGATTGCAGTTCAGATAAAATTAAAATATTGAGAGAAGGACCAATAACAAAAGAACAAATAGAAGAATGTATATGTAAGTAATGAAAATCAAAAAATTATTATAATGACTGAAACATCAAGTAAATATAAGTTATAGAAATATTAGAATAAACGGAAAATATAGGGTTAAAATAGATATGTCACAAATACATTGAAAATAAATTGAAAAAACAGTTGAAAATA
>ULWW01057458.1_pt1 | contig 24816 bp, 23 predicted proteins | sample 1960741 | NCBI WGS metagenome assembly ULWW01 (sample SAMEA4835823, study PRJEB28245) | human gut metagenome | biome: gut microbiome; material: fecal sample | place: Denmark | collected 2008
CCATATAAAATGGAATCCTTGCAGCAAAGTGTGAACCCATGATCAGACAAAATGTGCTCTGATATCTCTTTCATGAAATCACAGTCCAGATGGATGACCTTTCCACATTCGGAGCATTGCAGATGTAGATGCTTCTGACACCTGGATGGCTGTTCTACATACTGATATCCTGCTTTTTCGCCCTTATCAGCCACATATTTCATCAGTGTCTTCTCTGCGACCAGCTTATCCAGATATCGGTATACAGTTGTTTTATTTACCGAACACTCTTCCTGATCCATATGCCGTATAATATCCGACACATGAACGGCACGATCTTTATTCCGGATCAGATAATCAAGGATCATCTGTCTGCTCTTTGTCTGATATTCATGTTTACGTTCCATCTCAATTCCTGCTTTCTATCTGTTCTTAAGTCTCCACTATGTAAGCTGTTATTCTATGCAGTATCAATCTGCTGTCACATTATCTGCTTTTTGTTACACATTCTATCTATACTTTATCTTCCTACTGCATATTCTAATTACTGCTGCACATTGTCCTGCATCTGCACCGGTACTCCCTGATAATAAGGTGTATTCGGGATATTTCTGAGATCCTGATTTCTCATATACCGAAGATATGCCAGCCCCTCATCAGAATATCCAAATCTCGCATTTGGACATGCCTGTGCAAGTACATTCAACAACTCCTGTTTACTCTTTTTCCCTCTTGCCAGTACATTAACAGCAACACGGTTCTTTTGAAAACGATTTTCGATTACATATTCACTTCCGGTTGGAATAAAGTTCGTCGATGTAGTATGCAGATAGATCAGATATACATCCCAGAGCCAGGTCATCTGTGTCGGCTGCTTCTTATTCGCAAGCACCTTATCGGAAATCAATACATATTGGTCTTCATATATTATATGTGAATATAACTGATCTGCCATCTCCAAAAGCTGCGGGTTATTTTTCAAATAGCCGGTTTTTTCAGGTCTTACAATATTACGAATCCCTATTATGATAAATACAATTCCTAATAATGCAAATAAACCAAACAAAATGATCATACCCATTCCGTCATCTGCATTATCTGACATCACACCTATTGTGATCAATCCGAAAATCAGCATTAACACCGCTCCGCCGACAACCGCTGTGATTCCACCTTTTTTTATTTTTGCCAGTACAATATCTCTCCCCATATGAAGATCCTCCTTTTTTATGTAAAAAGTATATAATATCTATATTATACGAAAAGGTCTCCATAGATTCAATCAAAAACTTTCCATAAAATCATTATAGATTGTATCTGCATATCCCGAAATAAAGCGTTATTGAATTTTCTTTTCTATAATGTCTTTCTCGCAAAAAACCCCGAAACCGCATATCACGATTCCGGGGTCTTATATTAACATTTACTATATAATAATTATCGTTAGATTTTGACCGGCATTTGATTAGCAAACACCCTGAGCAAGCATAGCTTCTACAACCTTTTCGAAACCGGCAATGTTAGCACCTGCAACATAGTCGCCTTCTACACCGTAACGCTTAGCAGCGTCGCTGATGTTTGCGTAGATTGTCTCCATGATTCCCTTTAACTTGCCGTCAACTTCTTCAAATGTCCATGAAAGTCTCTCTGAGTTCTGGCTCATTTCAAGCGCAGATGTAGCAACACCACCGGCGTTAGCAGCCTTACCACCTACGAATAATACGCCATTCTCCTGTAAGTACTTAGTAGCCTCTAATGTTGTAGGCATGTTAGCACCCTCTGTTACAGAGATAACACCATTTGCAACTAATGCCTTAGCATCGTCTAAGTCTAACTCGTTCTGAGTAGCACATGGTAATGCGATATCACCCTTAACATTCCATACACCGTGCTCACCGTTCTTCTTCTCATGGTATTCAGCGCTTGGTCTTGCTGCTGCGTACTCTGTAAGACGTGCTCTCTTAACTTCCTTAACTTCCTTAAGTAAGTCAACATCGATTCCTTCCGGATCATAGATCCAACCTGTTGAATCGGAGCATGTTACACACTTAGCGCCTAACTGATGTGCCTTCTGGATTGCGTAGATTGCAACGTTACCAGCACCAGATACGATACAAGTCTTACCAGCGATATCAATACCATGATCCTTTAATAATGCGTTTGTTAAGTATAATAAACCATATCCTGTAGCTTCTGTACGAGCAAGTGATCCACCATATGTAAGTCCCTTACCTGTAAGAACACCTTCGTAGGATCCACGGATTCTCTTATACTGTCCGAATAAGAAACCGATCTCTCTTCCGCCTGTTCCGATATCACCAGCAGGAACATCGACATCTGCTCCGATGTACTTGCAAAGCTCTGTCATAAAGCTCTGGCAGAATGCCATGATCTCTCTATCTGATTTGCCCTTAGGATCAAAATCAGAACCACCTTTACCACCACCGATTGGAAGTGTTGTCAGTGAATTCTTAAATACCTGCTCAAATCCAAGGAACTTGATAATACCTAAATTAACTGAAGGATGAAGTCTTAATCCTCCCTTGTATGGTCCAATAGAATTGTTAAACTGTACACGGAAACCTCTGTTTACCTGAACCTGTCCATTGTCATCTACCCAAGGTACTCTGAACATAATCTGTCTGTCCGGCTCTGTGATTCTTTCAAGAATCGCATTCTTTCTGTAGAGCTCCTCGTTTGCATCGATACAAGGTCTAAGTGAATCAAGAACCTCTGTTACTGCCTGTAAAAATTCTGGCTGGTCAGCATTTTTCTTCTTTACGATCTCCAGCACTTCATCAACGTATGACATCTTAAAATCCTCCTTAAATTAATTATAAGTAAATCGCATCTCTGCGAAATTCATTTGGAGTAGTATTTTCTCTTTAAGAAAATTTCCACTTAAGATTATAAACAATAGACTTGAATTTATCAAGTAAAAATATGATTTTTATGAATTTTTTTATCTTTTTAATGAAAAAGCAGGATTTTCTTAAGTTACAATGCGCTAAAGTGCTAGCAAATTAGCGGGATTTACAGGTCTTCCATCTCTGCCTTGATCTCATCCTCCGTTGCTGCCATTGCCTGTAATGTCATGGTCAGAAGCTTCTCAAGCTCCCAGTTAAGCTGTGCAGCACCACGTTCAATCACTTCTCTGGAACAACCTGCGGCAAATCCCTTGCTCTTGTATTTTTTCTTCAGAGATTTCAATTCCATATCCTTTGTACTCTTTGACGGACGCATCAATGCCGCCGCCCAGATCAGGCCTGTCAGTTCATCTGCTGCAAACAGAACCTTCTCCATCTCATGAACCGGCTCTACATCGATGGTTGTACCACATTCCACTGTAATTCCATAACCATGAGAACAGACCGCATGAATAATATCCTCTGACACACCACCATCTCTTAACAGCTCTGGTGCTTTCAGACAATGCTCTGCTGGATACAGTTCAAAATCAATATCATGAAGCAGACCTACGATGCCCCAGTATTCAGCATCTTCACCATAGCCAAGTTCATTTGCATACCATTTCATAACAGCCTCAACTGTAAGCGCATGCTGAATATGGAATGGATCTTTATTATATTTCTTCAGTAATTCAAACGCGTCATCTCTTGCAATATATTCCTTCAATGTCATAACCTCTTCTCAGTATATTTTTAATAATTTTATGTTCAATATCTCGTGAGCATAGTTCTATCACTTTATACCGCATCTCAAAATAGACTCCATTTTTTTAATCGATATATAAATCCAAAAATAAATGGATGGTATTACTATTAAACGTCTTGCGGAATAATAGATAATACCATCCTTTATTTTGTTTCAAAGACTATATATTAATTGAGTCCTTTGAGGTACTCATCAATGCCCTTTGCTGCTGCCTTTCCGGCTCCCATAGCAAGGATAACTGTAGCTGCACCGGTAACTGCATCACCACCGGCATATACACCTGTCTTTGTGGTCTGTCCGTTTGCCTCATCGGCAACGATACATTTCCACTTATTTGTATCAAGTCCCTTTGTTGTAGATGAAATCAGCGGGTTTGGTGAAGTACCAAGTGACATGATAACCGCATCCACATCCATGACGAACTCAGAACCAGGAATCTCAACCGGTCTTCTTCTGCCTGATGCATCCGGCTCACCAAGTTCCATCTTGACACATTTCATGCCCTTAACCCAACCCTTTTCATCTTCAAGGATCTCAGTTGGATTTGTAAGGAGATCAAAAATGATTCCTTCTTCTTTTGCATGATGTACTTCTTCTACTCTGGCAGGAAGTTCTTCTTCACTACGTCTATATACAATATGTGTCTCAGCACCAAGTCGAAGTGCCGTTCTTGCAGCATCCATTGCTACATTACCACCGCCGACAACGGCAACCTTCTTACCAACCATGATAGGTGTGTTAGAGCCTTCCTTATAAGCCTTCATCAGGTTACTTCTTGTCAGGTACTCATTTGCTGAGAATACACCATTTGCATTCTCACCCGGAATACCCATGAACTTAGGAAGTCCTGCACCGGAACCGATAAATACTGCTGAGAAGCCTTCCTCCTCCATTAATTCATCTATCGTTACAGATTTACCAACTACAACGTCAGTCTCAATCTTAACACCTAAGGATTTTACATTTTCGATTTCTTTCTTTACTACGCCATCTTTTGGAAGACGGAATTCAGGGATACCATAAACCAGTACGCCGCCTGTCTCATGAAGTGCTTCAAAGATTGTTACATCGTAACCCATCTTTGCAAGATCTCCTGCACAGGTAAGACCGGATGGACCGGAACCGATAACTGCAACCTTCTTGCCATTCTTCTCTGCTGCCGGTTCCGGCTTAATGCCATGCTCTCTTGCCCAGTCAGCAACGAAACGCTCCAGTTTACCGATAGATACAGGATCGCCCTTGATACCTCTGATACATTTACCTTCACACTGTGTCTCCTGTGGACATACACGGCCACATACAGCAGGGAGTGCTGATGATTTGCTGATCACCTGGAATGCCTCTGCAAATTCGCCCTTCTTTACATGAGCGATAAATCCAGGAATATCAATAGAAACAGGACAGCCCTTTACACACTGTGCATTCTTACAGCCGATACATCTTGCTGCTTCTGCCATTGCTTCTTCTTCATTATATCCGTAACATACTTCTTCAAAATTCTTTGCACGAACCGCAGGTTCCTGTTCACGAACCGGTACTCTATTTAAAACGTCCATTATTTGTCACCTCCACACTGTCCGCATCCACCATGATGGGTGTCGCCTTCCTTGGCTGCAAGATATGCTCTGCCTTCCTGTGTTTTATAGATCTGCTGACGCTCCATAGCTTCTTCGAAGTTTACAAGGTGTCCGTCAAATTCAGGTCCGTCTACACATGCGAATTTTACTTCGCCGCCAACTGTTACTCGGCATGCACCACACATACCGGTACCGTCTACCATGATCGGATTCAGGCTGACAACTGTAGGGATCTCAAGCTCTTTTGTAAGCTTACAAACGAACTTCATCATGATCATCGGTCCGATTGCTACGCATACATCATATTTGTTGCCTGCGTCTACAAGCTTCTGAATCTCATTTGTAACAACGCCCTTGCTTCCATATGAACCATCGTCTGTTGTAATGTAAAGATTTCCGGCAACTGCCTTCATCTGCTCTTCCAGAATGATAAGCTCTTTGGATCTTCCACCGATGATAACATCAGCGGCTACTCCATGCTCATGTAACCATTTTACCTGTGGATATACAGGTGCGGTTCCTACACCACCGGCTACAAATAAGATCTTCTTGTTCTTTAATGTCTCTAAATCTTCTTCTACTAATTCCGACGGACGGCCAAGCGGTCCAACAAAATCTGTAAAGCTGTCTCCAACCTTTAAATTCTTCATCATCTCTGTTGCTGCACCTACTACCTGGAATACGATAGTGATCGTGCCTGCTTCTCTTGAATAATCGCAGATTGTAAGAGGAATTCTCTCTCCATCTTCTGAGCCTCTTACGATTACAAACTGACCCGGAAGACAATTCTTTGCTACTCTTGGTGCTTCCACGTCCATAAGATAGATTGCATCTGTCAACGCTTCTGTTCTAACAATCTTAAACACGTTTTTATCCTTCCTTTCTCTTTTCCCGACTCTCCACACAAGACTCAGGAATACTACACTGCCGAAATCGCACAATATAGTCCATTATAGCATCTATTAACAAATACTGTAAAGGTGTAATTTTCAGGCATTTTCATATAATTTTTACGTTACTCCAAACCGGAAAACAGATCGCTTTCTATCCGACTGATATCTTCAATCGGTATGATCGTTGCATCTGCCATGATCACCGCTCTCCTGTACAGATCGATTCGCTTAACGATACCGGAATGCGTAACATATTCTCCTCCGGCCTTTCTCTCATCCTGTACGAAATAGGTAATATCCACTAACTGTTCTGTACCTATATTGGCTGAAATAATGTTTAGTTTCTCATTCAATTCTTCCAATACTTCATCACTGAGCACCCGTTTCTCATCTGTCCGTCTGGCAGTCTCACGAATCGCCGCCGCATGTCCTGTCAATGCCGCAAACGGCGCAAATTGTGCCGCCCGGTCATAGAGTGACATCTGCGGATGTGTCTTTGAAACAGGGTGTTCCAAATGAATAATATCATCATATTTATGGTTGTTCTGCTCCTGCATATTATATATACCTCTTTATGCCTTATGTCCGCCGATCTGTGCATTTCTGTCTTTCGCCGTTGCCCCTTCCTGCAGGTTCATGCCCTTCAGAATCGCATTTTTTCCATATTTTTTCTTGATGTTGAGCATGGCTTCCTGCATGTGGCGTTCCCGTTCCAGATTCGCTTCCTCTTTCTCCCTTTGTTTTTTTACAGCCTCATAATCTGTAAAAAAATCAAGTTGCTCATACGCATCATCATTCGTGACAGTATGTTCATCCACCAGTTTATTCGCGGTAATATTAATCCTCCGGATCAAAAGATCCTTGTCGACGATCCGGTCATACAGTTCCATTACCGCATCCATAAGTATCTGCGTCGATGAAGTCTGCCGCTTGAGATTGATCGTTCCATGTGCATGCTTTGGAACCTTTCGTCCATAACGATCCGTTGTAACAGCGCCTTTATATCTCTTCTTTCTCGCCAGGTCTGTCAGATTATCAATATCATAACCGATCGTAAGCACGATCTGATCTGTAACAAGTCCCTTATCCACCAGATCAAGCGACATAAGATCAGTCATTTCCTTTACAACCAGCCTTGTCTTATCAAAATCATACGGACAATGCAGTACCTGTCCGGTGCAAATGCTATTCGTCTCCGGTTTATATGCCTTGATCTGATCCATCGTGCAAGGCTCATATCCCCATGCATGATCGATCAGCAGCTCTGCATTAATGCCAAATAACTTATACAATAAATCTTCATTATATAATTCATTTGTCTTTCCAACCGAGCATCTCGCCACATCGCCCATCGTGTATAGCCCATATTCCGCTAATTTCTTCGCATATCCCTGACCGACACGCCAGAAATCCGTGATCGGCTTGTGACTCCAAAGCTTCCTGCGGTATGCCATTTCATCCAGCTCCGCAATCCGTACTCCGTCCTCATCCGGTTCGATATGCTTCGCCACGATATCCATCGCGATCTTACAAAGATACAGATTGGTTCCGATTCCTGCCGTCGCTGTGATTCCGGTCGTCTTTAATACATCCCGTATCATCATCATGGCTAGTTCTCTGGCTGTCATATGATAGACATTCAGATAGCTGGTCACATCCATAAATACCTCATCGACCGAATAAATATGAATATCCTCCGGCGCAATGTATTTCAAATAAATGTCGTAGATTCGTGTACTGTATTCCATATAAAGTGCCATGCGCGGCGGAGCAATAATATAATCCAGCTGAAGAGTCGGCTCTGTCCCCAGCTTCATGCTGTCATCCGATGTCCCGGTAAAATGATGATCCGGTATATTCCGTCTTCTTGCGTTATTTGCCTCCCTTACCTTCTGAATAACCTCAAACAATCTCGCCCTGCCCGGTATCCCATATGCCTTAAGAGAAGGGGATACCGCCAGACAGATCGTTTTCTCTGTTCGGCTCGGATCTGCCACTACTAGATTTGTGGTCAGGGGGTCTCTGTTCCGCTCTCTGCATTCTACAGAAGCATAGAAGGATTTCAGATCGATCGCTATATATGTTTTATTTTCTTCCATTTATCCATGCTCCTTCCGTATATTTTATCCACATCATCCGACGGTTGTTCTGCATTTTATTCCATTCTTCAATTATATGTAAAATGGTTGGTTTTCTCAATGGCAAAATACGGATACAAAGATAAAGTCCCACCTGTTTCCGGTGCTATGTCAGGAATATTATTGGAGCAAAAAAGTCCAGATACAGCATCTCTACCATATCTGGACTTCTACTAAAATATACATGCTATCTGTTCTGCTTATGTCTTTATCCTATGATTGCCTTAATTTCAGCTTCACTCATATCGATTACATCCATGATCTGCTCTAAGGAATAGCCTTTCTTATGCATTTTCAGAATAATCTCCGATTTTCCTCGTGCTTCGCCTATTTTTTCGCCTTCTGCCCTGCCAGCAGTTTTGCCAGCGGCTTCGCCCTTCGCATATCCCATTTCTTCTACGCCTTCACTCAGATTACACATGATCTTCACCTCGTCTCTGATACCGTGTCTGTCTACTGGTATGTCATACTCTTGTTTCATCAGCTTCAATTTTTGTTCTGCCGTCATTGTCTGCGACAATAGCGTTCCAAGTAAGCGATGCAGTTCATATCTTTCTTCCTTAGGCGGTATCTCCTTTGCCAATCCGATCATCACGATGTTAGGAATATCCAGATTGCCTTTCCAGTCCTGTTCGCCAAGTAAATCATCTTTTACCATATGAATATGACTCAGACTGTTCTCTTTCATATTCATACAGATCCAGATGGAATACACCTGTTTGATCTCGTTATAGTCAGAACCTGTAAATTCCCGCTCTTTCTGGGATGACACCAGTCTTGCCGTATAGAAGATTGCCCGATTTAAGATAAAATACTTTGTCGGTTCATTCTTCTGGGCTTCCAGATTAATGATCATTTTCGCCAGTCCATCTCGCATCCGCACATAGAAGATAATATCAAAATATATCTTTCCTTCATCAATTTCGGAACTTTCTGTATTCAGTCCGACAATCCGTTCACCGGTTCTGGCATCCACCGTATCTTTGTTCGTTAGTCCCGGTTCAACCGGAATCTGGCTGATATACGGTTCCCCTTCGATCAATGATGCAACCGTATCTGCATCCATACCTTTAAATTCTTCTACTACCCTGATCAGTATATGCGCCAGTATAATCTTCTGTCCAAGCAAGCGCTTGGCGCTGGCATCATACTGTGCTTTCTGATCAGTAGCTTTGGAGGAATATACAATTTCGTTATCCATGTCCCATCTCCTTTCCCGATAGAACAGAATAACATGCATATTTTAGCTTTGTATATTGCCTCCGTCTCTCCATGTTTGATTGTAACGGATATCTGAGGGGAAAACAAGTTTATAATTATCTACCTAAAATAAAGAGTCATCCATATGCCAGAATATCCTTTTATATCTCATCTTTTTGCTGTAAAAAGATATCAACTGTTATCCATTCCGGATCTACGTTGTACTCCATTTTTCCATTATAGGATTTCACCACACGTTCCATATTCTGGATTCCGTATCCATGACCATCTCCCTCTTTGGAAGAATAAAATTCACCGCCAGCCAATGCTTTATAACGGTTGCTGTCATATGTATTCTTAATTTGAAAACTGATCATATTTTCATAACAGCCAGTTTTCATAATAACCGCTTTCCTATCATTTCCTTTCAGACTCGCTTCCATTGCATTTTCAAGAGCATTCGCCAGAACTTCACAAATGTCAATATCCTTGATGCCCAGATTACTTGGCAATCCTCCTTCAAATTGAAAATCAACATCTTTAAATTTCTGATTCCTTGTAATGCCAAATATAATAGAATCAACCATAAAATTTCCAGTATACCGAACCCGTTCCCGATTTAACTCTTTATCCTTCTGGGATAATTGTCCCATATATTTCTCCAATTCTGAATATTCTCCACCATAGACCAGACCTTCCATTGCTGCAATATGATGTCTGAAATCATGTCTGAACTGCCGAACCTTCTCATAATCATCATGAACTTGTTCTCCATATGCCAATTTCAATCCTAAACTTTCGCCATAAAGCCCTTCCGTTTCTATGTGTACATCATTTTGGTGTTTTAAACGATTTGAATATATGAAAAATGCAATAATACTTGCAATAGTAATTGCCGAACATACCAACAAAACAATTAATAAACGTTTTTTATTATCTGGCTGTCCATCTACCATATACAAAATCACAGAACTACAAATAAAGTAAAATCCAAATAAGGATGCTGAAAATAAAACCCATTGCATTATATGAATATTATTACCCAACCAATTCTTCTTAAACTTCCTCCTATGTATTATAAATCCTACCATAATCGTGATAATATAAATAAGAATATCTTCATAAATATCTATACTTGCGGATTTATATACATAATATGTCCATATCTTTCCTTTTGTTATATATGAAATAATTGCATATAAAATCAAATCTATATAATTCACCACAACAAGTGACGCTATAAATAGAATAATTTTGTTTGTAACTTTTCCTTGATAGGATATATACAGAAATAAAAACCATGCAATAATCACTATTATTAAATCAGCTCTCTTTAAAGCAAATGATAAAATACATGTACTTGATATTAGCCAAATGCATCCCAATAGTACCTTTTTTCTATTATTCAGTTTTCCATTAAAGACTAATTGAAATATTAAAAAGTATTTTATGCTTTCTAATAAATTCAATATAATTATTTCAGCCATATTATTTCCATTTCATCTTTTTTCCACAATAATCGAAATAGCGATCATGACATTTCCCGTAATTAGTACGAGGTATGCTCAATTCAGTTCCATCCTTCAATATGATAATTTTATCAAACCTTTGTATATAATCCATATTTATAATCATTTGTTTGCTCGGTCGAAGGAAATTGTCACCTAACTCTTTTTCCCAGTCTTTTAAAGTTTTACGAATAAGCTGCTTTTCAGTTATTAAACGCCCTTTTTCCATTCTCCCTGTCGTATATTCTAAATAAGAATATACATGTTCAGATGTAATTTTAACTATTTGATCTTTATAAATACAAAAGCTACCAAGTTCATCTTTAATTACAATCGTTTGTTTTTGTTCCTCTAATTGTTTGAAAATCTTTAATTTTTCAATTAACAAATCAGGTTGCTTATAAAACTTTACCTTATCAACAAAACCTATTACATATCTTCCAAATGCCTCATGTACTAATTCATCATGACTAGTTAAATATAGAATACTGCTTCCATAATGATATCTTTCCAATTCTTGTTTCAGCCACAAGCCATCTTTCCCCGGCATCTCAATATCAAGAATAAATAAATCGATTACATCATTAATCTCTGCTATCTTTCTAAGTAAACTTTCAGCATTATAAAATCCATAAATATAGATTTCATTTCCAAAATAGGATCTACAAATCTCTCCTACATCTTGTATTACCTTTCTCTCATCATCACAAATTACGATATTCACCGATATCTTTTCTCCCCTTTTCTTGTATATTAAAAATAATAAATTATTTTATATCATTTTACAATGATTACTTTTATATAAGACAAAATAAGACAAAATTAGACATAAAAAATAGCCCAACTATGTTGGACTATTTTCTTTTGACTTGATTCCCATCAATTCACGCAGTCATTTTTCGTTTCTTTAACTTTGAACATTAATCTCTTCCCGTAAAATGTACCCCCTTATGACAAAATTCTTTTATATGTTTTTATATTCAGATATTTTATCATCCTTTTTACATTTCTACATACATATTGATTTGTTCAATTATAATATCCGTTCATATGCTTTTAGTAAATACTACTTGCCCCAGCCTACAAATCTCTTCAACCACTCTAAGAATCCAAGACCATATAACTCCATATTTTTCCCCTTTCCCTTTAAGCGCCATCCGTTATGTATTTCGTACGATGGTTATAGTTTAAGAGGCTATATGCAATTTTTCTATTTATTTGTTCTGAACCGTCGTTTTTTGTTCTGTAGCAAAAGCTGCGTATAGGAATTGCACACATCTTGTCATTTTATTTACTTCAGAAGCATAAAAAAGTGCCCCAGATATGCCTGATATAAAATGCACAGCATACCCGGAGCGGGGTTGATTCTAATATATATTTATTTAGAAAAGATCCTTTACTTTCTGCCAGAATGTCATGGATCTGATCCTGAACCTGAGTATCCATATCACTTGTTTAACATGAAGAAAATGGAAGGCTCTCTTATAACAAACGAAGAAGTTTCTTATAATTAATACAAAAAAGCTTTGGCAGCTACATTAAAAGAACTGATGACACACAAATCATTTTCTAAAATAACCGTCAGTGAGATCATCCATACCTCCGTCCCTGCTGTTCTACTTGATTATGCTAAGAAAGTAAACAATAAAGAATCATCATTATAAAAAGGAAAATAACATTTGCAACTGTAAATTCCAGAAAATATCTGCCCCTAAATGACCGATCCTCTTTTGCAACATATTTGAAGCTGATCAGGCTTGCCATTGATGCTATCAACGTTCCAAGACCCCCGAGATTGGTTCCGATCACCAGCTCCCGAATATGGTCTGTGAATCCGGATAACAAAATCGCAGCAGGAACATTACTCATTACCTGACTTGCAATTACCGAAGTAACCACCTCCCGTCCGGTCAATATATCCGAAAGCAGTTGACTGAATGCCGGGATACGTCCGAGATTACCGATGAATATAAATAACGCGATAAAAATACATAACAGAGAATAATCAACCTGTGTCAGAATTTTCCGGTCACGCAGAAGCAAATATAAAATTACTAACGCGAAAGGCACACCATACGGAAGAATATGTGAAACCGCAAGCAGACTTATGACAAACAGAATAAGATATGCTGTAAATTTTTCAATCCATTCCGCATCCTTTTTCTCCCATTTTGAACCGGAAGCACCCAACGAATCCTTCTGTCTTTTCGTTGAAGCTTTATCTTCAGCAGAATCTAAGTCTTTGTTCTGTTTTATTTCTGTCTTCCCATCATGACTTAACTTTCTTTTTCGAACCATGGATGCCAGACCGATCCATGCCATTAACAAAGCAAATGCGCAGACTGTATACGGCAGCATGATCTTTAAAAACTCCGCAATACCTATACCTGCTTTTCCATACAAATACAGATTCTGAGGATTACCAAGAGGTGTCAACATACTGCCAAGATTCGCCGCAATCGTCTGCATGACAATTACTTTTAGCATCCATTTGCTATCAGTGTCCGGGTTCAGTTTCTTCATTATTATAATTGCAAACGGCACAAATGTAATAAGTGATACATCATTTGTTATAAACATCGACATAAAGAAACACAAGCATACAAGGATTACCGTTACTCCTCCGATCCCATGCACCTTTGCTAACAGCCGTTCTGCTAATTTATCAAACACATCAATATTCCTCAAGCCGGCAACGATACTCATAAGGCAGAACAGGATCGCCAGTGTCCGGAAATCAATATACGAAATATATTCTCTGTCAGGGACCACAAAAAATACTGATATCACTGCCAGCACGACCGCGATCGATAACACGGTTTCCTTCTTTATAAAATATAAAATCTTTTTCATCCTTCTAATCCTCTTAACACATATTTTCTGCTTGCATTATTGTACTGCATTCACTTCCGCCCCACAACCTGTAATTCTGCAATTTATGATCAAGTCTTCCTTATATTTTAGATGCTTTTTTACCGGAAATATTTTATACTCTACATATAAATATTTACAAAAGCGTTCCTGTCTTGATAGTATCAACAGGTTGAAGCTCATAATCTACACAAGCTGTACAAGCATTAATAAGGGAGGGCATGCATATGAATCTCAAAGACAAAACACTCTGGCAAAGAAATGCTGCTGCGATCGGCGGCATGGTTTTATTTGCCGCCGGAATCAACTTCTTTATCGTCCCCGCCAGTCTGTATAACGGCGGTGTCCTTGGTATCAGCCAGATCATACGAACCTTACTGATCCAAGTATTTCCATCGCTTGCATCAGGAACCGATATCGCAGGTATTATCAACTTTATCTTAAATATACCTTTATTTATCATGGCATATATCTCAATCGGCAAAAGTTTCTTCAGCCGGACACTGGTCTGCCTGATCAGTCAGACGATATTCTTAAGTATATTTCCAATTCCGGCTACACCTCTGGTCAATGACAGCCTGACTGCCAGCATTATGGGTGGACTTCTCGCCGGTACAGGCATCGGTATCTCCTTACGCTCCGGCGGCTCCAGTGGCGGTATGGATATCGTCGGTATGTTCTTTACCAAGAAATACAAAAATTTCAGCGTGGGAAAGGTATCTTTGACAGTCAATGCTGTTGTCTACGGCATCTGTGCAATCCTTTTTGGTATCCCGACAGCCGTATACAGCATTATCTATTCCGCTGTCAGTACTCTGATGACTGACAAAGCACATACGCAGAACATCAATACCGAAGTTGTGATCTATACAAAAGAAGAACCGGAAGCCATCCTTGATTACATCGTAAACGAATTTCACCGGGATGCAACCTGGTGGGAGGCGCGTGGTGGTTATACCGAAGAAACAACTTATATGATCGTTACGATCCTTTCCAAATATGAATGTGTTCATCTCCGCCGCGGACTGAAAAACATCGATGAACACGCCTTTGTTGTCGTAAAAGAAGGTATGCATATTGGCGGAAAATACGAAAAGCATTTATAAAACCTGCATAAAACCTGTAATTTTCAGCATTTTTTTGCATATATAAATTGCATTTTTCAAAACACAATGGTATATTTATTCAGAAAAGAATGAAAGGAAGTAATGAAAATGAAACTTAAAAAATTTTTAGCAATTACTATGTCTGCAGCCCTGGCTATGACTGCATTAACAGCATGCGGAAGCAAAACTGACGACAGCAAATCTTCTGATAAGAAGACTGCTAAGGTTATCGAGATCGACCTCACAGATGAGGAATACGCTTTCGGCGTTGACAAAACACAGCCTGACTTATTAAAGGAGGTTAATACATTTATCGCAGATATGAATTCAGATGGCACATTTGAAGAGATCTGCAACCACTACTTCGGTGATGGCGAGCCTGTTGCTGTTGAATCAGCTACATTAGACTCCAGCAAGGATCAGTTAGTTGTAGCAACAAACGCTGCATTCGAACCATTTGAGTATACAAAGGGTGAGAACTACTACGGAATCGATATGGAGATCGCTAAAGCACTTGCTGACAAGCTCGGTAAGGAGCTGGTTATCCAGAACATGGATTTCGATGCTGTATGTCTCTCCGTTGGTCAGCAGAAATGTGATATCGCTATGGCCGGTCTTACAATCAAGCCGGATCGTGAAGAATATGTAGCTTTCTCAGATTCTTACTACAAGGCTTCCCAGAAGCTGATCGTTCCATCAGACAACACAGAATTTGACGAATGTAAGACTGCCGATGATGTAAATGCAATCCTTAACGCTAAGGATTCAAGCAGTAAGATCGGTTTCCAGACAGGTACAACCGGACAGTTCTACTGCGAAGGTGATGATGACTGGGGATTCGCTGGTCTTAAGATGACATCTACCGGTTATAAGAACGGTTCACTTGCAGTTCAGGATCTGTTAAATGGTAACTTAAATTATGTTATCATTGATTCTGCTCCTGCTGCTGCCATTACAAAATCATTAAATGCTATGCAGTAAAAATATGCTATAAGAATCACGCTTTTCTCGCGTGAAGAAAATATATGGTAACAGGTAATTGTAAATTGCTAAAACAGTTCTGCTGATTCAGTGTATCTATATTTTACAATTACCTGTTATCTGATAGATATTGAAAGGATATTTCATGGGAGACATTTCAAGTAAAATACAAAAGTTCATAGAAATATTCATTGATAACAGAGGATATGTAAAGGTTGTTGAAGGTCTGAAGAATACCGTTATCATCGCCATAACCGGTCTGATCATCGGTATTTTGATCGGAACCATCATTGCAACTGTCCGCGTCATTCCAAAATATAAACGGCTGCCACGAGTTTTAGATGCGATCTGCAGCGTCTATGTCGGATTCTTCCGTGGGACTCCTATGGTCGTGCAGTTACTGCTGTTTTACTATGTTCTGCTCCCTATCGTAGGAGGTCATATGAGCGGTGTACAGGTATCAATGCTTGTATTTGGTCTAAACAGTGGTGCTTATATTTCCGAAATCATGCGAAGCGGTATCCTTTCTGTTGATCCCGGACAGATGGAGGGTGGCCGTGCCATGGGACTTAGCTTTGCGACGACCATGCGCAAGATTGTGATTCCTCAGGCAGTTAAAAACATCCTTCCTACTCTGGGAAATGAATTTATATCTCTGATCAAGGAAACATCTGTTGTAAGCTTTGTTGGTGCTACTGACTTATATGTAGCATTTAACTATATTGGTAGTAACAGCTACGAATTCATGATCCCATATCTGGTTATGGCACTGATCTACATTGTGATGGTGCTTCTGATCAGCCTTGGTATCAAACTTATGGAAAGGAGCCTGAGAAAGAGTGATAGACGTCATTAATCTTGAAAAACACTTTGGTGACAATGAAGTTTTACGAGGCATCAATGTCACAATCGATAAAGGCGATATAATGGTTGTAATCGGTCCTTCAGGTTCTGGTAAAAGTACATTTCTTCGCTGTTTAAATTGTATGGAAGACCCAACAGGCGGTCAGATCATCTTCAATGGTGTCGATATTGCAGACCCGAAGGTTGATATCAATATCCACCGTCGTCATATGGGAATGGTATTCCAGCATTTTAATCTGTATAACAACAAAACCGTTATTCAGAATATCATGCTTGCTCCTGTACTGGTGCGTTGTCAGGATCTGAAAAAAGCAAAGCGTCATAATCGTCTGCTTCCGCTCACGAACCTGTTCCGCAAGGAAAAGCAGGAAAAGCTTAATATCACAACCACAAAGGCTCAGATCGTTGCAGATGCCAGAGCAAAGGCAGAGGAGCTTTTGAAACGGATCGGTCTGGAGGATAAAGCGGATGTGTATCCTTCTACTTTATCCGGTGGTCAGAAACAGCGAGTTGCCATTATTCGTGCGCTTGCTATGAATCCGGATGTGATCTTATTCGATGAACCGACTTCTGCTCTTGATCCTGAAATGGTTGGAGAAGTTCTCGACCTGATGAAGGATCTTGCAAAAGAGGGAATGACCATGATCGTGGTTACTCATGAAATGGGATTTGCAAAGGAGGTTGCCAATAAAGTCCTCTTCATCGATGAAGGACAGATTCTTGAAACCGGCACGCCGGAAGAATTCTTTGGCAATCCAAAGAATCCTCGACTAAAGGATTTCCTTTCGAAAGTATTATAGACTGTGACACATAAAAGAATGCATGACACCCTTTATTTCGCAAATCGTTTGCACTCTATTCTCACGTAACGGTACTAAGCTCCCGCTTATGCGGATCGCTAAGGACCGACGTTCGAATAGGTTTGCTACATAAAGATGTCATGCATTCTTTTATTATCCACGTTATAGAAAACAGTTCGAAGTTACACAGCGTGAATAACTGAAAACTTTAAAACAGCTACTATCTATGTCGTCTGACATATGACAGTAGCTGTTTTTCGTTTATTTCTTTAGTGCTTCCTCCAGGGTATGCCAGCCAAGGACTGCGCATTTTACACGGGCAGGCATATGGGAGATATCTTTTAAGGCGGAGGCCTCTTCCAGTTCATCGATCTCTTCATCGGTCGCTTCGCCCTGTATCATCTTTAAGAAAAGTTTTCCAAGCTTCAACGCTTCTTCCTCGGTCTTTCCGACGATCATGCCAAGCATAATATCAGCGGACGCCTGTGAGATCGCACAACCGTCTCCGACAAATGCTCCGTCTTCGATGATTCCGTTTTCTACTTTTAATTTCAACCAAATATCATCCCCACAGTTCGGGTTTACACCTTCCAGTACAATGTTCGCATCCGGAAGATCATGCTTGAATTCCGGTCGGATATTGTGTTCCGTCAGGATCTCATTATAAAAACTTCTATTCTCCATATCCCATTCTCCTTCTGACATTTGCAACACTCTCTACAAATGCATCGACTTCTTCTATCGTATTGTAGAACATAAAGCTGGCTCTTGTTGTATTATACACCTTCAGATAAGTAAGCAATGGCTGTGCACAATGGTGTCCGGCACGAACATCGATACCATCTGCTGCCATGATCTCACTGACATCATGTGGATGTACATTGTCGATCGTAAATGCCACAATACCGGTATGGTTTGCAGGATCTTCTGAGCCGATCACATGAACATGCGGAATCTTTGCAAGTCCTTCCATCGCATGTCGGGTCAGTTCCAGTTCTCTCTGCTCGATTGTCTCAAATCCAATCTTATTAATATATGAAATTGCGGCTGCAAGTCCGGCTGCACCGGCTGCATTTACAGTTCCTGCCTCGAACTTATGCGGAAGTTCAGCCCATACCGCTCCTTCTGTCGTTACCGACTGGATCATCTCGCCACCTGTCATAAATGGCGGCATCTCTTCCAGTAATGCTTCTTTTCCATATAACACGCCGATACCCATCGGTCCCATTAGCTTATGACCGGAAAATGCAAGAAAATCCGCATCCAGATCTTTGACATCGATCGGCATATGCGGTGCGCTCTGTGCCGCATCTACTACAATAACCGCGCCGACCGCATGTGCAAGCTTTGCGATCTTCTTGATCGGATTCACACAACCGAGAACATTGGATACCTGTCCGATCGCTACAAGCTTTGTCTTCTCATTGATTCCTGCTGCAAGTGTCTCATCTGTCAAAGTACCGTCCTTCTCACAGTTCAGATACCGGACCGTTGCACCTGTCATTCTCGCTGCCATCTGCCATGGGAGAATGTTGCTGTGATGCTCCATGATGCTGACTGCGATCTCATCTCCTGCTTTCAAATAACTGCATGCATAGCTGTATGCAACAAGGTTCAGACTCTCTGTTGTATTTCTTGTAAAGATGATTTCTTTTTCAGAATCTGCATGAATAAAATCACGCACAACTTTTCTGGCATCTTCATATGCTTCTGTTGCTGCAAGGCTCAGCGGATAGAAACCACGAAGCGGATTTGCATTGCTTTCTTCATAAAAACGCTTCTCTGCTTCAATTACAACTGCCGGCTTCTGTGCTGTAGCCGCATTGTCTATATAAATGGTTTTATTTGTCTGTAATAACGGAAAATCCTCTTTATAATTCTTCTCTATCATCTGCCATTACCTCCGCAAGCTGTGCTTCTACCAGCTTCTGTGTCTGCTCGTCTCCTATGTGGCGATATAACATCTCGAATTTGCCGCGTGTCATGATATCCTCCGCAGTCTCCTTGTCGATGCCTCTTGATTCAAAATAAAATAATGTCTCCTCATCCAGTTCGCCGATCGTTGCACCGTGAGAACCTTCTACATCCTCCTCTGCACAGAGAATGATCGGGATCGTCTTATTGATCACATCATCACCAAGCAGGAGTACATTTTCTGTCTCTGCACCTGTGGATTCGGATGCGCCGTTCTTGAAATCGATCGTTCCACGAAATACTTTCTCTGCTGCATCCTTTAAAGTTCCGTCCACCTGAATCTCACAATTTGTCTTCTTACCGAAATGATTTATGATCAGGTTCACATCGATCTTCTGCGTCTTCTGTCCAAGGTAGCCGATCTCGACCTGTGTATCTGCTCCTGTACCCTTAAGATCTGTACGGATTCCGTTATAGAGATCACCTTTTCCGATAAAGATCTGAAGGATATCGAACTTTGCATTTTCATCGCAGACACAACCGATATCGTTTAACAGGGTCTGTTCTTCATCCTGCATAAATACCTGTACCAGACGGACACGGCTGTCTTTCTTTGCCTGTATCATCGTACGATATGCCAGTGAACCTGCCTGCGCACTTTTCTTTGTAAATGTCTCAATTATGGTTGTATTCGTACCTTCTTCTGCCGTCAGATAACATGCACCTGCCGCAGATGCTGCTGTCGTTCCATCAACAGCCAGACGGATCGTTGCCTTTGCGTCTTTGTCCGAAGCAGTCAGAACTGTTTTTTCTGTCTGCGCATCTGCAAAGATCGAATCTGCCTCTCTTCCTGCTCCACTCTCAACTGTGGCAAATTCTGCCACATCCCCGGATATCAGGCTGTTTGTCTCTTTATCCTCAAATGCTTCCTCTACCGTCACCTTACATGGTGCTATATCAGGATTCCATGAAACCTTTGTATCATTCATATGAAGCCAGTACCATGTTTTGGATGGAAGTTTATTAATATTGATCGTATTCTTGTCCATTGCTCATTTCCTCCTAACCTATACTGCCCTTCATTTCCAGACGGATCAGATTGTTCATTTCCAAAGCATATTCCAGCGGAAGCTCCTTTGATACGTTGTCCGCAAATCCGCTGACGATACAAGCTCTGGCATCTTCCTCACTCATACCACGGGACATCAGATAGAATACCGCATCATCACTGATACTGCCGATCTGTGCCTCATGTCCTACATTTGCCTTTCTGGTACGAATATCCATCGCCGGGATCGTATCAGATCTTGAGATAGAATCCAGCATCAGCGACTGACAGGATACTGCTGCCTTGGCATTCTCTGCTTCCTTTGCTACTACAACGGAAGAACGGAAAGTACTGATACCTCCATCCTTTGAAATAGATCTTGTATTAATGTAGGAACTGGTATCCGGTGCACTGTGAACGACCTTTGCTCCGGTATCCAGATTCTGTCCTTTTCCAGCAAACGTGATACCGGTAAATTCCATCTTCGCGCCCTTTCCTTTCAGGATACTCATCGGATATAGGTAGGATACATGGGATCCGAAGGAACCGGAAATCCATTCGATCGTTCCGCCTTCTTCTACAACTGCACGTTTTGTATTCAGGTTATACATATTCTTTGACCAGTTCTCGATCGTCGAATAACGAAGCTTCGCATTCTTACCGACAAATAATTCCACGCATCCGGCATGGAGATTTGCCACGTTATATTTTGGTGCAGAACAGCCTTCAATGAAATGAAGATCCGCGCCCTCATCCACGATAATAAGGGTATGTTCAAACTGTCCGGCTCCCGGTGCATTCAGACGGAAATAAGACTGCAACGGAATCTCTACGGATACACCCTTTGGTACATATACAAAGGAGCCGCCTGACCATACCGCACCATGAAGAGCTGCGAACTTGTGGTCATTGGGACGAACCAGCTTCATAAAATGCTTTCTTACCATATCTGCATATTCGCCATTTAATGCACTCTCCATATCGGTATATACAACACCCTTTTCAGCTACCTCCTGACGGACATTGTGGTATACCAGCTCGGAATCATACTGTGCTCCGACACCTGCAAGAGATTTTCTCTCTGCTTGTGGGATGCCCAGTCGTTCAAATGTATTTTTGATATCTTCCGGCACATCAGACCATTTTGCTTTCATATTTGTATTTGGTCTGACATAGGTTACGATGTTGTCCATATTCAGACCTTCAATCGATGGTCCCCAGTCCGGCACTTCCATATTATTATAGATCTGCAGGGATTCCAGACGGAAGGTCTGCATCCATGCCGGATCATGTTTCTCTTTCGAAAGCTGCTCAACGATCTCAGGCGTCAGTCCTGCCTTGATCTTATAAGCATCTTTTTCATCATCTTTGAAGTCATATATATTTCTGTCTATGTCTTCTACATATGTTTTTTCTTTCATATCTATCGGATGCTCCTTTCAAAGACTACTGATTCTGCTCTGTCTTCTCATATTTTGCAAATCCATTCCGGTTGATCTCCTCTACCAGAGATGCATCACCGGTCTGTATGATCTTACCTTCTACCATAACATGTGTATGATCAACAGATAAGGACTCCAGAATCTTCGTGCTATGGGTAATGATCAGAAGACTGCCCTTGCAATTCTTCTGGTATTCTTCGATACCGGCAGATACTGTTCTTACAGCATCAACGTCCAGACCGGAATCTGTCTCATCAAGGATTGCAAGTGAAGGCTTCAGCATCAGGAGCTGTAAGATCTCTGCCTTCTTTTTCTCACCACCGGAAAATCCGACATTCAGATCACGCTCTGCATAGGATGGATCCATCTGAAGGATCTCCATTGTACGCTCCAGCTCTTTCTTGAAATCATATAAACGCTGTCTTTTTCCTGTCTTCTGCTCCAATGCATTTCTGATAAATGAACTTAAAGTCACACCCGGAACCTCTAATGGATTCTGGAAAGACAGGAAGATTCCTGCTTTCGCCCGCTCATTGACAGGCGCCTCTGTAATATTTTTACCCTGAAACCAGATCTCTCCGCTCTTTATGGTGTATCTTGGATTTCCCATGAGTGCATAGCCAAGTGTTGATTTACCTGTTCCGTTTGGTCCCATGAGAACGTGTGTCTCACCCTTTCCGATTGACAGATCTACACCGTGAAGGATCTGCTTCTCCTCTACATCTACATACAAATTCTTTACATTTAATAACTGTTTCTCTGACATATTCGTGCCTCCTGTATATTCATCTATTCTTTCACTGTTTGTCCGGCTTTTCCTGCCACATCGGCAAGTGTCATATTATCAAAATAATTATTGATCAGATCGGCAAGTCCTTGCCAGATCGGTAATGTATAACATAATTCCGACCGGTCACACGGTACTGAATCATCTTTCAGGCAGGATACCGGTGCAAGGGTTCCTTCGGTCAGTTTGAGGATCTCTCCCACACTGTATTCCTCCGGTTCTCTGGTCAGACGATAGCCACCTCCATGTCCGCTTGCCGCTTCGATCAAATGTGCTTTTGACAGCATCCGGGTGATACTTTCCAGATATTTCTGTGACAGCTCTTCGTGTTGTGATATTTCTTTTAATGGTATAAAACTGCCATCATGATTTACCGCCAGATAAACCATAACGCGTAATGCATACCGTCCTTTTGACGAGATGACCATAGTATTTCTCCCTCTTTCCAAATTATGCTACAAAGATAATATTCCTATTCACCTACCATGTCAATAGGTGAATAATATTTTTGTTGCTTTTTCGACTGTAAACCTTTAAACTGGAACAGTATGACACGTATAGATAATTGCGTAAGCATTAGTTACTAATATGCATAAATCTGAATTACGCAATCATCTATATAATAAAGAAATAGATAGGGTTAGTTTATGAGTAATAAAAATACGAAAAGTTTTGGAAGCAGATGGGGGTTCATTCTGGCTTCTGTTGGTTCTGCCGTTGGTATGGCAAATGTCTGGGGATTTCCAAATAAATTGGGAAGTAATGGTGGCGGCGCATTTCTGCTGATCTACCTGCTTTTTATCTTTATATTCAGCTATGTGGCACTTCCGACCGAATTTGCGATCGGACGAAGAGCCGGAACAGGAACACTTGGTGCTTATAAATATGCATGGGAAACAAGAGGTAAAAAAGCCGGTACTGCAGGTGGACTGCTTGGCTGGCTTCCACTTGCAGGCTCCTTATGTATCGCGATCGGTTATGCGATCATCGTTTCGTATATTTTAAAAGCCTTCCTTGATTCTCTGATCGGAACTTTAATGCATGAAGATACAGCAGTCTGGTTTGAGTCATTTTCATCCAAACCGTTCTCCGTGATCCCGCTTCACATTATCGTGGTAGCCGGAACGCTTCTGACTCTGTTCTTCGGTGCACATAGTATAGAAAAGACAAATAAGATCATGATGCCGTTATTCTTCATCATTTTTCTGATCCTTGCAGTCCGTGTTGCTATGCTTCCGGGCGCAGCGGAAGGATATAAGTTCATGTTCGCACCGGACTGGTCAAAGCTTGCTGATCCTATGATCTGGATCTGGGCAATGGGACAGGCATTCTTCTCCCTGTCAGTTACGGGAAGCGGCATGATCGTCTATGGCGCTTATCTGTCAAAGGATGAAGATGTTGTCGGAGTTGCCAGACATACTGCAATCTTTGATACGATCGCTGCCGTTGTCGCAGCACTGGTCATTATCCCGGCATGTTTCTCTTATGGCGTTGATGTCGGGGCAGGTCCAAGCCTTCTCTTTGTTACCCTGCCGACCATCTTACAGAACATTCCGCTCGGACGGTTATTTGCAATTATCCTGTATATAGCAATGATCTTCGCCGGTGTAAGTTCCCTTCAGAATATGTTTGAAGCGGTTGCTGAATCACTCTTACACCAGTTTCCGAAGCTCAGCCGTACCGCAGTCCTGATCATCATCGGTGTGTTATGCCTTGGCTGTGGCATCGGTATGGAGACGATCTCCAAATGGGGACCTTGGATGGATATTGTTTCTATCTACATTATCCCGATCGGCGCAACCATCGGTGCTGTCTCATGGTTCTATGTCATGAAGAAGGACGAACTGCTCGAAGCTGTCAACTGCGGCAGCAAAAAAAATCGTGGCACACTCTGGTATTCCATTGGACGTTACCTCTATGTACCACTTGCTATCGTGTTATGTGCAGTTGCATTGTTTAAACATATATCGTTTTAAAAAAAAACAAAACGGCGGGGAGTTTCCCCGCCTGTTCTTTTGGTTGGACCTGGGTCT
>ULWW01008967.1_pt1 | contig 24668 bp, 37 predicted proteins | sample 1960741 | NCBI WGS metagenome assembly ULWW01 (sample SAMEA4835823, study PRJEB28245) | human gut metagenome | biome: gut microbiome; material: fecal sample | place: Denmark | collected 2008
ACCGCAGAACGCAACGCAGGTCACAGAATTTGCAAAGTCACTTGGTAAGCTAGGCAGTAAGAGTATTGAAAACGCCATTGTAAACATTCCAAAGCTAGGTAATGCTTTAAATGGCTTAATGACAACGCTATCAAGAGCACCAACAGTAAGTCAAAATGTCATTCAAATGACTAACGCATTGGCTAATCTTGCTAGTCAAGGTAGCAAGGTGGGTACTTCTTCAAACTCACTTCAAAAGTCACTGTATGGCGTTTCTACGAGCGTTAGGACAGCGACTAAGAGCAGTTGGAACTTGGCAAGTGCAATAGGCAAGTTTTATGCCACTTATTTTATGGTAATTCGTGGCAGTAAGAAGCTTATAGAAGCCATCAAGTCAACAACAGATTACATTGAAGCTTTCAACTATCAAGCGGTTGCGTTTGGCAAGATTGGTTCAGAGTGGGATAAAGATTACGAAAAGTACGGATATGATAACGCAACAGCATATGCAGAGAGCTTCCAAAGCAGAGTAAACGATACTCTCGGAAAGCTGTCTGGTTTAAAAGTTAATATTCAAGGTGGTTTGCTTGAAGAAAGTGGAGCAAAGAACTTAGGACTTAACATACAAGAAGTAACACAGTATGCTTCACAGTTAGCTTCTGTTACTAATTCGTTAGGACAGACAGGCGAAGCAACAACGGCTATAACAAAGTCAATGACAATGCTTGCGGGCGATATAAGCTCACTTTTCAATGTGGACTATTCAACAGTAGCACAGAACTTACAAAGCGGTTTAATCGGACAATCGAGGGCATTGTACAAGTATGGTATTGATATTACCAATGCTACATTAGCGACATATGCTTATAACTTAGGCATTTCTAAGTCTGTATCAGAAATGACACAGATGGAAAAACAGCAGTTAAGAGTGTTAGCAATATTAGACCAAAGTAAAGTATCTTGGGGTGATTTAGCCAATACGATTAACAGCCCAAGTAATATGTTACGCCAGTTCAGCAACAATATGAAAGAGGTAGGAATGGTAGCAGGACAGCTATTTATCCCAATTCTTTCAAAGGTTATGCCAATAGTAAACGGAGTAACTATTGTAATCAAAAGATTATTAGTTGGTCTTGCTTCTTTAATGGGCGTTAAGATTGACTTTGAAAGCTTCGGACAAAGTGGCTATAAAGACACATCAGATGGCTTAGAAGATATTTCAAACGGCTACCAAGATGTAGCTGATTCAGCTAAGAAAGCTACATTATCCCTTATGGGATTTGATGAAATTAATAAATTGCAGGACGATACAAGCTCAAGCAAGGGTTCAAGCGGTGGTGGCGGCGGTAGCACTATTGATTTGACAGACGATATTGCTAAGGCGGCGGCAGAATATGAAGCGGCGTGGAATAAGGCGTTTGCTAATATGGAGAATTCGGCAGTTGCCTGGGCTGACAGAATAGAGGAAGCTATAAAAAAAGGCGACTGGTACGGAATAGGTACTTACGCAGGCAAACAAATAAACAAAGGGATAAATGCTTTTCCTTGGAAAAAAACAGGAGAAGCAATTACAGAAGCTATTTGCAATGTTTTGGATTTTGCAGATGGATTTGTTAGTTCTGTTGATTGGGAACAATTAGGAAGAAATATAATAAAGTTTATTGAAGGTATAGATTTAGGAAAAATAACTGTAAAAATTTTGGACCTAGCAATTGACTTAGGAGTATCAGCAATAAAATTAATATGGGGTGCTTACCAGGAGATATACGACAAATGGGGAATTGCAGGAATTTTGGCTTCTTTGGTTATTCCGGGCGGAATTCTTACACTTAAATTTATTACGGAATTTTCAGCAAGCATAGATGATAGTAAATATGTAAAAAAAGCAAAAGATGGCATAGAAAATATAAAAATAGCTGCACAAGAAAAATGGAATGAAATTACAGATTGGTGGAATAATACAGCAATCGTAAATTGGTGGAATAATGATGTTACGCCTTGGTTTACTAAAGCGAAGTGGCAGTCGCTTGGAGATAATACAAAAGATAGCTTGCAAGATAGCTGGACTTCTTTTAATAACTGGTGGAGTAGTACAGGAATATACAACTGGTGGAACAATAGCGTAGCACCTTATTTTACAAAAGCAAAATGGCAATCTCTTGGAGATAATGCAAAGGGCAGCTTAACTGATAGTTGGACTTCGTTCAATAATTGGTGGAGTGGCACAGGTATATATAATTGGTGGAATAATGATGTTACGCCTTGGTTTGCTAAAGATAAATGGAACAACTTGGGTGATAATTTCAAGTCAAGTCTACAAGATAAATGGTCTGATTTTTCTTCTTGGTGGAGCACAACCGGAATTTACAATTGGTGGAATAATCACGTAGCACCTTACTTTACGGCAGATAGATGGCGTGATATGGCAGATGGAATAAGAGTAGGCATACAAGATAAGTGGAATAATGTAGTTAATTGGTGGGATAGCAAACCATCCCTTAGTGAAATTTCAGTAGCCGTTGAGAACTTTTTTTATAAAGTAAGAGATATGTGGTATAATTTCAAAGATTGGTGGGACAACTTAGGACTTAGCTTCCCACATATAAAAACGCCACATTTCGATATTGATGGCGAATTTAGTCTTGTGCCACCTCAAGTGCCCAAGATAAGTGTTGATTGGTATGCAAATGGCGGCTTTCCAAACAAAGGACAATTATTTGTCGCAAACGAAGTTGGACCCGAAATGGTTGGTACTATGGATGGAAGAACAGCGGTAGCTAACCAACAGGAAATTACACAAGGTATTGCTAACGCAGTTTATCCAGCAGTTTACAATGCAGTTGTAGCGGCTATGTCAGAAGCTAACAACAATGTAAACATAACATTACAAGGTGACGCTGATAAATTGTTTGCAATGGTACAGGATAAAGCTAATAACTACACTAATATGACAGGGCAAGCAGCATTCCCTTATTAATTGACAAATAAATAATAAAAGAATATATTTAAAGTACTAAAGATAAGGGGGAATGTATATGTTAAAAAAAGGCTTATATAAAATGCTGGAAGTATTAGGAATAAAGAAAAAACAGCAACCACAAATTCAACGCCCACTAAATCCTAACTTTAAAGGAGTGTACAGAGCGACAGAAAACGGCTTAGTTGAAGTATATTGTCCAAGATGTAGCAGTTGGGACTGCTCTCACACACAGATTACAACAGCTGTACCACAGAAAACTAAGACAAGATATACCGTTAATTTGAATCCGTTTAGACCGTTTACGCTGGTTAATAAGAAAGAAAAAATTAAGCAACAAGGCAGAACTTATTCACAGCATAGATTTATGTGTAAAAGATGTGGATTGATTTTTTGGTAATATATAATTTTAATTACATTAGATTTTTAATAAAAGGAATGTACCAAGATGAATGAAAAAGATAACAAAAAGAAGCCACAGGAGATAGTGGTTGCAGTATTGGCAGGAATAGTATTTGTTACAGCGTTATTTATTATTAATAATATAACTGAAAGCGATAATAAAACAATAGCAAATACACAGCCTGCAACTACAACACAAAAAGCTACTGAAAAGACCACGGCGGCTACAATACAAAAGACAACACAAGATACATATGATAAGCTGACAAAATATAAGGCAGGCACTTACAAAGTAGGTAAAGATATTCCAAACGGCGATTACTATTTGCAATCATTAACAAGCAAAGGTTCGGCTTATTTTGGCGTATATGCAGACAGCAATAAAACCAAAATAAAGTTTAATGAAAATTTCAAAGGCAATATGTTGATAAGTGTAGAAGATGGAGAATATCTTGAACTAAACAAGTGCAATGCGATACCTCTTTTAGAATTCAGACAGTATTACACAACCAAAACTACTCTTGATAATTGTATGTTAGAGGTTGGAATTGACATAGAACCAGGAGAATATAAACTGATAGCCACATCATCAAGAGGATATTATTGTATCTATGATGATTTAAGGCAAAGCCACATTGTAAGCAATGATAACTTTGACAATCAGACGTATTGCACAGTTCAAAAAGGACAGTTTTTAATACTTAATAATTGCAAAATAGATAAATAAAAATCAGAACAAGTTGGGTAGACCTGTTCTGATTAGCACATATGAGTACATATAAGTTGCTCACGTCAATAATAACAAATAAATAGCAAAATGACAAGGACATTTCGCTTAATTGTGAGGTGTCCTTTTTGTGTGCTTGGAAAGTGAGGTTTTACTATGAATTTTATACAATACATAAAGCAAGCGTGGAAAGCTGGCACTAGCGGCGGCACTCCATTAAGTCCAGATAGACTTAACCATATGGAAGATGGAATTAAGAGTAATAATGATATGATAAGTGAACTAAACAGCAATATAGCTAATAGTGACATTGAGGGAATATTTAATTACCTAGGTCTTGAATTAATCATATACCACAAATTGGGCATATGTTACCTGCATTCCAGCGGCAGATTAACTCAAGCATTTCCAAAAGAATGGACCACAATTGGTGAAATAAGCAATATAAATTACAAAGGTTATGGACACTTAGCCGCTAATACTAGTGGAAAAATAATAAAATTTGCATATATAAATGGAACTCTAAGTGCATATGCACCAAGTTCAACAAATGCGATTGAATATGTACAAGACAGTTGCGTACTTATCTGAATTAACTATTTACCAATTTTTAATTATTAAACTTTAGGGTAATCAGAAAAAAATAAATTATAAAGCTGTACACAATAAAATTTCCACATAGCCATTAAAGTATGTGTTACTACCTGCCCACCCACCAACTTGGCATATATGTCCATCTGATATACCAACCATTGTGTAAGTAATACCAGCATTTCTTCCTAAGTGTTGCCCACATATACCTATTGCTTTATAGCCGGTAGGTAGCGTGAATTCCTTTTCTATTAGGAACGGCTTGTTAGCTTCAATTACTGCATTATCGTAACTAACCTTGATTACTTTAAATAAATTATAAGAATTGCTGTTTAGTTCACTTATCATATCATTATTACTCTTAATTCCATCTTCCATATGGTTAAGTCTGTCTGGGCTTATTGAAGTAAATATATAGAAAAGAGGTGATTGAATGATAAGCGCTGTAATTATCGAGGGAGTAACATTCCCAGTAGCATATAACGGCTACACATACAGCAGAAATAAGATATGGTCTAAGAACACAGGAAGAAACGATTATGGAGAAATGGTAGGCACAATCGTGGCTATTAAAGACAAAGTAGAACTGCAATTACCGCCACTTACAGGCGAACAGGCATTGTTACTTGATAATGTGATTAGTGATGAAAATAACCCATTCCCGACAGCACAAGTCCTATTCTTAGGCGGTACACAAAAGGAAATGACAATATACACAGGAGATGTGACATATCCGTATCTCACAAGAGCAAAGAATGAGGATGGATTAATAGTCGGAGCAAAATTAAGTTTAATTCAGAAATAAGGAGATTAACTATGAAAATAACAGGAAATGAAGTTTTAGCACATTATGAAGCACTTGCAAGTGTAGCACAGCTTAAAATGGGTGGCAGATTAGCAGTTGCCATTATGTCTAATATTAAGGCATTAGAGCCACACTTTAAAGCGGTAGTAGAAACGATAGAAAAGATACGCGAGGAAAATAAAGATAACAACGATAAGATAAAATCAGAACTTGAAGAACTAGGAGAACAGGAAATAGAAGTATCTGAATACACAAAAGTTGATATAAGCGCATTTGATAGTTGCGAAGCCATTGAGCCAGCTAAGATTATCGCACTTAGCTTTATGATTAACAATTAATCAGCAGAAAGGAGCAACCTAATGAAAAATATTAATTGGGGTGCGGATTTCAATTTGCTGTATGCAAGATATTACAGCAAATATTTAGTTGACGGAAAAGAATACAATCAGACACTTAATGAGTTTAAGTACAGCAACATAATCAATCCGAACAATAGCATTTCCATAGGTAACACTTGCAGTAGTAGTGTTACCTTTTCTATTTATAATCCAGAAATCACGCTTGAAAATAAGGATATAACCATTTTTGAGGGTGTTAAGGGCGATAGCGGCATTGAGTATGTACAGATAGGCATATTTACTGTAACTAAAGAAGAAAGTAACGGCGAATACACTAAGTACACAGCTTATGACAAGATGTACAAAGCTGAAAAAGGTTATTTTTCAGCTTTGACTTATCCTAGTACGGATAAGGCTATTTTAGAGGAAATCTGTACAAAGTTAGGCATACAGTTAGCGACTAGCATAACAAACACACATACAATCATAGATAAGCCACAAGGTTATACAATGCGTGAAATGATTGGTTATATGGCTATGCTACAAGGTGGAAATGCGGCTATTAATTCTGACGGAAACCTTGAAATAAAGTGGTACAAAGATAGCGGTTATGTGCTTGACGGACATCAATGCTATCAGCAAGGGGTTACTTTTACCACTAGCAAAGATTTTACGATAAGAAAGCTGACTTGTAACAATACAAAGTCTGGTGATAAGGAAACTAGCACAATCACTAGCGGCAGTGGTACAACTGGACTTAGCTTTGCTAATCCATTTATGACACAAGCTAACTTAAATGAGATTTATAAAAAGATAGGCGGTTTTCAGTTCAGACCGCTCACAGTTAAGTTTTTAGGTGATTGGCGATTAGAGGTAGGCGACATTATAACTGTCAACAAAGGTGGCGTTGACTACAAAGTGCCTATAATGCAGATAACACACGAATGTGATGGCGGCTTAATGGACACAGTTACATCTATCGGACAATCTGACACAGAAAACAGTAATATTGCTAGCGGTCCGATAACAAAGCAAATGGAACGATACTACGCTGATTTAGTCTTAATCAACAAGGCAGTTATTGAAAATGCTGATATAACTAATGCCAATGTTGAGAACTTAAAGGCGCATCAAGCGTATATAGACCAATTAAAGGCTAATAAGATTGAAACTGTCACAGCAGAAATTGTTAATTTGACGGCAAGTAAAGCTACGATTAATGAAGCTAATATCGCTAAGTTGCAAGCAGATTATGCACAGGTAGGCGTGTTAAATGCAGATGTAGCAGACATCAAGACCTTAATGTTTGGTTCGGCGACAGGTAAAAGTTTAACAACAGAATTCGCCAATGCAGTCGTAAGTGTTATTGGCAATGCACAGATTAAGGATGCTATGATTGACAGCATAGCTGCGAGCAAGATTACAGCACTTGACCTTAATACCACCAAATTTAAGGTTCATAGCGAAAATGGAATGTCTTATTGGCAAGATAACACAATTATCATTAAAGATACTGACAGAATAAGAGTTCAAATAGGTAAAGACGCTAATTCAGACTACAATATGTACATTTGGGATAAAGCTGGCAATCTTATGTTTGATGCCTTAGGACTTACTGAAAAAGGTGTTACGAGGAAAGTTGTTCGTGATGATATTGTTCAAGATAATGCTAATATCAATGCAAGCAAGCTAGATATTGAAACGCTATTCAATGTTATCAATAACGATAACACACATACACTTAAGAGTAACAAAATTTATCTGGACAACGAGGGACAGACACTTAATGTCATTATGCAAGCTATAACAAGTGGTGCTGGCAAAGATTATACTCAATGGGGCGGTATGATGAAAGTTGCTAGTGATTTTATCACTAATAAATTGTGGTGGACTGAAAATGTTGACAACGAAAGCATTAAGACTAAGTTTTCTACTGTCAATCAGAAGTTAGATAGCTATGAAATCACGTTATCTGACTTATACCAACAAACGAACGATAATTTTATGGTGTATACAGTTACGGAAACGCCTACAAAAGATAATTATCCAGCTATGAACTGGTTCATACCCATATATCCGTCAGACGATTTATTTCCAAGTGATAATCTTACTTGGACTTACAGCAATGATGAATATGCTAAACATCGCGGAGCGATAGCATACAACGAAACAGCTCAAAAAACTTGGCGTTGGGCTAAAGATGATAAAGGTAATTGGGGTTGGAAAGAGGTATCTAACACACAATTAGCTTATATGCTTAATCAAAACGCTAGTCTTAAGATTAATCTTAATAGCATATCAACAGAATTAACACAGACAAAGAAAAATCTGACAGATAATTATAGTACAACAACTACTATGATTAACAAAATTACGCAGGAAATTAATGATAATGGTTCAAGTATTAGTTTGGCACTTAGTGGAACTTACGCTAAGTCAAGCGATTTAGAAAGTTATGCAACTAAAACAAGCCTTGATTTATATATCAAAAAAGACCCTAAAACAGGCGAGCTTAAGAGTGCTATCGAAGCTATTGCAGATACAATAAATATTACTGCAAGGGGTGGGCTTAATTTAAGTGGCAACAGGTTTACATTAAACAGCACGAACGCCAGCATTACAGCAGACGGAACTATAACTTGTAGCAATCTGATTGCCAACGGCGGAAACGTTGGCGGCTGGAAAGTGTCTAAAGATTCAATAAGTACAATATTTAAGCAGAATAATGACTTATTCAGAATTGCATTACAAATACCTGGTGATATTACACCATATGTTTTTTCGGTTTTTCACGGAACTGAAGATGAGGGATACAGCAAAAGCCCTAATTTTTATATAAGTCAAACTGGTAAACTATATGCAACTAACGCACAAATTACAGGAAGCGGCTATTTTTCGTCTGGCACGATTGGAGGCTGGGACATCAGCAAGTCTTCTATCTATAAAGATTACGGCAAATATAGAACTTATATACAGGCACCCGCTAATTCCGAAGCTTGGACATTCTCTTGCCAAGAAGAAAGAGATGGGGCATATTATGGTAATTGGTACGTTCGTGCGGATGGATATATGTATGCTTCTAAAGGTCAAATTGGCAATTTCTCAATTGATAATGGTATATTGTCGACATATCGAAATAATGGAATTAAAGGAATGTCGATAGACCAAAATTACATTAAATTCTATTCTTGGGTCGACGATTACGAAAATTATGTAGGTTCGATAACTACAACAAGATACTATACTAGCAATAATGAAGCAAGAAGAGCTTTAGTGCTCAATGCAGATTATGGAGATGTTGTCGGGATAAATTGCACTAAGAATAAAACAGAAAATACGGAATACGAATTCGTTATAAGAATAAACGACGATTTAAACAAATCATTAGAGTTTTTTTCACCCAATATTTCGATGAATGGCGGTTACCAAGACAATATTAAAAAACCAACGACACTTACAGTATATTGCTATAATCCAAATTCGGGAAAAGACACACAAAATGTCAGAATTACAAATACAGAGGACAGACACTACGAGAACTGCGAACTGTCAGTATATGGAAGTACATACATAGGATATGATTTGCGATGTTTCGGGTCAATTTATGGAACAATCGCTTCTGATTCAGACGAGAACGTAAAAAAAGATGTTCATTTATTGAATTCAGAAGACTCTTCTGAATTTATCTACAATTTAAAACCTTGCGAATTTAAAATGATTAACGGTACTTCTAATCGCTACCATCACGGATTTATTGCACAGCAGGTTAAAGAAACTATGAAAGATGACTGGGGATTATTTATCGATAAAAAGATTAATAATGATAACTACGAAACACAAGTCTCAGACGAAAACGGAAATACAACTAAAGAGCTAACAGCAAGATACGCATTACGCTATGATGAATTAATAGCGGATATAGTTGCGACTGTACAATCGCAGAATATGCGTATTAAAAAATTGGAAAAGCAATTAAGCAATTAAGGACATCTTCGGGTGTCCTTTTTAATGCGAATTAGGAGGTAAAACACAATGTTAGACATCAACTCATCAATTCAGAAGAACGGAACATTATCTGTTCAAAATTCAGACGGAACACTTAAACAGGTAGCTTATCTGTCAGCTACAATCAGCGAAAGCGGCACAGTTAGTATGTCAGCTAGCTTCAATGATTTTGCGGCATACTTGGCGAATGATATAGCACTAGACAGTGAGCTTAAGAGCTTTCTTGATGGCGTTAAAAACACTTACAAGGCAACATACAGCACAGAAGATAACACAGTTAGTTCAGATGCAACAGGAACAGTAGAAAGTGAGGTATTTTAATTATGATTAAATGTGGAGATTTTTCAGCGTGGAATGGTGTAGTTGACTGGAACAGAGTTAAGGCGGCAGGACTTACTCACGCTATTCTTAAGGTTATCAGACGTGATTTTGACCCAGATAAGCAGTTTGAAAACAACTGGAAAGGCTGTCAGTTAGCAGGTGTGCATATCTGCGGTGTATACAATTATGTTTACACACCGACAGTAGAAGAAGCGGTTGTAGCGGCTAAAAGGGTGTTAGAGGTGCTTGACGGACGCAAGGTAACTGTCTGGATGGACGTTGAAGATACTTGTATGCGAAACTTAGGTTCAGAGCTTATCGACATTATCAAGGCTTACAAAGAGGTTATTGAGGGTGCGGGATATGACTTCGGTGTATATACTGGCTTATCATTCTATGGCAGTTATATCAAACCATACACAAACCCTAGCGACTTAGATTGTCCGTTCTGGATAGCACGTTACTACTTAGGCTATGATGAAATGCAACTCAATGATGAAACTGACGCAGATAAAACACCTAACATTGACCATTACCTTGCAGGTTGGCAGTACACATCAAGCGGCGTTGTTGACGGAGTGGACGGAGTTTGCGACTTATCAGAATTCTATGGCTTTCATAATGAAGAAGATAATACAGAAGATAACAGCGAAGAAGATAACACAGAGGATAGCACAGATGAACACGTATATGCTACATATGCCGCTTATACAGACCGTTGGTGGGGTGAAGTAGAGGACAGAGAAGATTGGGCTGGTGCAGGTGACAATAAAGCTATCACAGCACTTATTATCAAGGTTAGCAGAGGTTCAGTTAAGTACAGAGTTCACTTAAAGGGCGGAGATTGGCTTCCTTATGTTACTGGCTTTAATTATGACGATTACGATAATGGCTATGCAGGTGACAAGAAGCACGAGATTGACGCAATAGAAATCATTTACTATACGCCAGAGGGTGAGCCTTGGAAGTATGCAAAGTATATGGTATCTGTATTTGACAACCGCAACTTCTATCCAGAGCAGATAGATGATGAAACATCTAACGGAATGGACGGATATGCAGGCGTTATGGGCAATGCAATCGACAAGTTCCAGTTAGTTGTCGAATAAAGTCGAAATAACACGACCGAAAGTATTTGAAATATACTAACGATAAATGTATAATAAACTTGTCTTTGAGAAAAGACCCTTAAACATTATCAAGTTCTGGCAGGCGATATTGTTTGATTGGCGTTGGCAATATCGCCGCTACACTTGACACGATAGAACGTGTGTTCTATAATAATTACATCGTCACAATAGTAAAAGAGGGGAAGTGCGAATGTGAATAACAATGATTACAAAAAGGAAATTATTGAAATGGTAGAAAATACCAACGATAATGCAGTATTAGAGTATATCTATAAAATAATAGCAGATATAAAGAAAACTAGTGCAACATAATGTTGCACTAGTACACTTGAAAGAATAAAAGATTTTATCGCAATTTAATAAATCGTGAGTATTAATTAAAGTTCATCATAAGCAAGTAGCCCAAGTTTAGTAATAGTTACATCTTCAAGGGTTTGGGTGATGTAACCTTTATTACTAAGCTCTCTCATAAATGGCAACATTGAAATCATATCAATGCCAAGGCAACTAGCAATGTCGGCATAGTTAGTGTTGCCATTTTTATCTCTTTTCTCTACTATAGTCTTTAAAAAATCCTTCGATTCAATCATTTATTACGACTCTCCTTTAAATAAATTAATTAAGCCGAGGACATATTCTTGCTGTTCGTCACTTAACTCGAAAAATGTTTTTAATGAGTGTAATAATCTTTTGTCATTTCTAATTTTAATCCACAAATCAGCTTGTTCAGATAAAATAAGCTGTTCTTCTTCGCCAGTTCTTAAATATTCGGCTGATACGCCTAAATATTCGGCAATTTTTCCCAACCTATCATCTGGCAATGTACCTTTACGCAACTGACCTATATATCCGTTAGCAAAACCACATTCTAATTCTAATTTATGTATTGAAATCTTCCTTTGTTTGCATAGGTCTTTTACTCTTTCTACCGTGTTCATTTGTGTTTTCCTCCATTTTTTAGAGTTTCGCCTAAAAAAGGTGTTGACAAATTAGAGAACACTCTATATAATAAGTTTAAAGGTTAGGGAAAAGCCTAAAAAATAAACTTAAAGGGAAGTGCTCTCAAAATATGTTTCTCGACAATTCATATATTAGAACTTTCTCTAAAGATTGTCAAGCTTTTCTCTAAATCTTTATTAAATAAAGAAAGGAGAAGTCTATGTTTTATCAAAATGTTGTCGCTTATTGCGAAGAAAACAATTTGTCAATACACGCATTTGAAAAAAAATGTGGTCTTGGTAATGGAGTTGTAGGCAGGTGGAAAGATAATAATTCTTTACCGGCGTTAACCACAGTACAAAAAATTGCAGAAGCAACAAAAATCCCAGTTGAAAAATGGATTAAGTAAAGAGGTATCAATGAAGAAATTAAGACTTTGTGACATAGCATTAATAACATCAATAATCGCTGTTATTATTGCAATATTGAATATTTCACTTACGATAATTGACTTATTATTTTGATAATAAGCAGAAAGGAGCAAGAATGAAAAAACCATCTGTTTCGGACGTTGCATTAGTACTTTCAACATTTGTTTTGCTGTTTCAGATTTTTTGCCATTTTATTTTGCCAAATCTTTGACAAAATCAATTATTTCTGAATGATGTACAGCAAATTCCATTAAAGCACAGATGATAGAAACAACCACAGAAAGGAGTAATATGAACGATTTACAGATTTTTAGCAATTCAGAGTTTGGAGAAATCCGAACTATTACTAAAGATGGTGAAGCTTTATTCTGCCTTGGAGATTTATGCAGAATATTAGAGCTTACAGCAAAGGGAGTAAAGCAGAGGCTTACTGACGAGGTAATTTCAAATTACCCCATCCCAGATTCGCTTGGAAGAATACAGAATACCATATTTGTCAATGAAGACGGTTTGTACGATGTAATTCTTGACAGCAGAAAAGAAAATGCGAGGAAGTTTCGTAAGTGGGTAACAAGTGAAGTGTTACCGTCAATCAGAAAAACAGGCAGTTATAGTATGCCAAAGACAACCGGCGGTCAGATACAGCTTTTAGCACAAGGCTATACAGAACTTGAACAGGCTGTTAACTCTATCAAAGAAGATATGACAGAGCTTAAGGATAACACACCTCTTTACGGCTGTGAGATTGATGAGGTCAAACAGCACGTTAATAGAAAAGGCGTAATTGTACTTGGTGGCAAGGATAGCGAAGCCTATAAGAACGGCAGTATTCGCAGTTCGGTATATTCTGACATATATAAGCAGTTAAAGCGTGAGTTTGGCTGTGTGACAACATATAAGAGCATAAGAAGAAAGTACATTGATAATGTACACAAGTTTATAGATGATTATGCGTTGCCTATGGCACTTGCTGAACAGGTAAAAGAAGCTAATGCACAGATAAGTATGAGTTTTTAAGAAAGGAGCAAGAGTTGGAAAGACTGATTAAAGAATTAATCGCAGTTGAGAAAAAGAGAAATTCCTTGCTTGCAGAACTGAATGAGAACTTAAAGAAACTGACAAGCAAGGAAGATAAGCATAGTGAGTATGAAACTGGTAAATCAGCACTTACTGATTGCTAAGCCAGTTATGGTAATGTTCCAGCATTTCCATAACACCAATTTCAACCCACGCACGTCTAATAAATTCGTGCTTTTCACCCTCATCAGCAAAGTTATTGCTATTAACACTTTTCATAACTTTTTGATGAATAGAAGAGTGGATGTTAGCACTATTTTCATTGACAAACTTTTTAAAATCATTGAAGTCTTTCAAGGTTTCACCTCTTTCCTATAAAAAGATAAGAGGATTATATCACAATTTTTAAAATAAGGAGAAGTTTATGGAAAAGGAAGTACAAGCAACGCCACAATATAGCATATCAGTAGAGGAACTGATTGCAGAAAGAAACAATTTAGAAGTCTCTATTGCAGCATACAAGAAAGCAAAGAGAGATAGCAGAATAGCTGAATATTTATGGATGTTATCAGCAATATTATTTATTGCGCAAATGATATTTCAGCTTATTAATTAGAAAGGAGTTTTAGCAGATTGATATTTATTATTTCTGAAAAAGGTGAAAGAGAGCAGATTAATGAGGTAGAAAAGCTTGAAATCCTGGCACACATTGGCAGAAGAACAAGTTACCTCTTAGGAAGAAATAAACATTGTGAACCATTAAGGAGCATAGTTACAAGAGATATTTTAGGGCAGTTAAAGCACGAATACGGGTGTGGTTTGAGTGAACTTAAAAAGAAGTACATAGCAGACACTCACGATTTTATCGACTGCTACGAACTGCCTACAATAATGAAAGAGAGATATAAGCTATGATACTAGGTTTTATAGCAGGAACAATATTCGGCATAATACTCACAGCAGTTTGTGCCGTTATCGCAACAATAAGAACTAATGCAGAAGAAAGGAAAGAACAGTATGAAACAGGTAAACGAGAAAGTAATAACAGTACAGGATTGTATTGATATGTACGAGAAAAAAGGAATGTATACAATACTTGATGGCGGTAGAGTTGCTGGATTTGTAGAAAAGAGAGAGGAGAACTAAAGATGAAAGAGAGAAATAACAATATTACAGTTTTTGGGTTAGTTGCGGAAGAGCCAGTTTTCAATCACGAATCAAACGGAGAGGACTTTTATAAGACTTTTATAACAGTTAGAAGAACTAGCGGAGCTTTTGATACACTGCCAGTTGTTATATCTGACAGAATTATTGATATGAAAGAAATTAAAGTAGGCGATTGCGTGATGATTACAGGACAGGTAAGAAGTCATAACCTGCACACAGAAGAAAAAAGTAAGTTAGAGCTTTTTATCTTTACTGAAATTATAGAGGTATATGAAAACGAGGCAGAACCACCTTTTAATAATGATGTAGTTCTTAGAGGTTTTATTTGCAAAGAACCTATATACAGGGTAACACCACTTGGAAGAGAAATAACAGATGTTCTCATAGCTATTAACAGAGCATATGGCAAGTCTGACTATATACCTTGCATAACTTGGGGCAGAACAGCTAAGTTCGTAGGTCACTTGCCAGTAGGAACACATATAGAAATGACAGGTAGGTTTCAGTCAAGACCTTATGCGAAGAAGATAAGCGAAGATGAAATTGAAAACAGAGTAGCTTACGAGGTATCAGTAGGCAGAGTTGAAATTATAGAGGAAGAGGAGAATGCTGATGAATAGTGATGTTACAGTTTCAGAATTAGCTAGTATGGCAGCAGACAATGAAAAGCGTTGTCAAGTATGACATCCAGTCCAAGGTGTTATATTTGACGGCACATTTGATGAACTTGACAGACGGCATTATCTTGCGGATAAGACAGTTGATAACTTCTCAATAGAAGATGATGTGTTCGTTATGAATATATAAATAAGGAAAGGATATGTTTATGAAAAGAGCAGTTTTAAAAAAGGTAGTACTTGAAAACTTTATGTGCTACGCACACGCAGAGTTTGATTTTTATGCCATTACAAAGATTACGGCTAAGAATGGCAAGGGTAAGTCGACTATTGCGACAGCTTATCTGTGGTGTCTGTTTAACTGTGATTATGAGCTAAAGGATAATCCGGTTGTAAGAAGAGAGGTTGGCGGAAAGTCCGTTGATGATATGGACACAAGCGTTGAACTTACACTTGATGTTGACGGAAAAGAAATAACTATGAAGAAAGTACAGAAGCGTACTTACAGCAAAGATGGCAGCAGTTATAAGGACGATAACAAGTACTTTATTAATGATGTGCCTAAGACATTAAAGGATTTCAACGCATATCTTGATGTGGATATGAATGTATTTAAGATGTGTAGTAATGTGAACGCATTTCTTAATCAGAAACCGGCTGAAATGAGAGAATACTTATTTGGTTTAGCAGGAGATGTTACAGACTTTGATATAGCTTCACAGAAAGCCGAATTAGCGGAGTTAGTTCCTTTGCTTAATAAGTATACAGTTGAAGAGTTATCCGCTATGAGTAAGGCTGCCAAGACCAAGATTACAAAGGATTTGCCTATTCTTGACGGACAAATTAAGGAAAAGGAAAGGGATATACAGCTTAAACAGGCTATTGAAGTATCTGACCTTGAATTACAGAAGAACAGCCTTAAAGAGCAGATTGCTGATTGCGTGGCAAAGCAGACCGACAATGACAAGCTGATGGCTGAATATGACAATGCTAGTGCTAATATTCTCAGCTTAAAGTTTGAGCTTGACGATATTCGCCGTAAAGCCAATGAGGAAAATATTAAGGCTAGAAGAGATATTGAGAACAAGATTTCTGATAAGCAGTTTCTTGTTAGGCAGACAGAAAAGACTATTACAGAAACAGAACACGACATATTGAACACAAAGGGCACAATTCAAAGAAATGAAATGCTAATTGAGGATTTAAGAAATCAGTATAGAACTGCACACAGCAGGACATTTGATGAAAATAGCCTTATTTGTTCGTATTGCAAGCAGGAATACCCAGAAGATAAAAAAGAAGAATTAAGAGCTGATTTTGAAAGCCACAGAGCAATGGAATTAAAGGTTATTACAGATAGGGGAAACAGAGCAAAAGATACTCTTGACATCGAAAAAGAAACATTGCGAACACTTGACTTAGAATATTCGGGACACAAGAAAAGCCTTGAAATGCTGAATACAGCTATTGCAGACCTTGAAAAGCAGTTATCAGAGCTTCCACAGGAAATTGATGTGTCAACTACCGAGGAATACAAGGTGCTCGAACAGCAGATTGCAGAAAAAGAACAGGCTATGCACAAGGCTAACGATATTTCAGCAGTTAAGGCAGAATTAAAGGCACAGGAAACAGCTTTAAGGCAGCAGTTAGCAGAATGTGAAAGCCAGATTGTAAAGTCTGATACGGCAGCAGATGAACAGCGACTTGAAGAATTAAAGCAGACAAGGATTGATTCTGAACAGAATAAGGCTAATGCCGAGAAGATTCTTGATTTACTTGACGAACTGGATAAGGCTAAGAACGAAGCCTTGACAGAAGCAGTAAACAGTCATTTCGGGTTAGTTAAGTGGCAGTTGTTTACTTATACAAAGTCTGGTGGTTACAAAAGTTGCTGTATACCAACAGTTGACGGAAAGAGTATTTTAACAACTATGAGCAACAAGGGTAACAGGATTTTAGGCAGAGTAGACATTTGTAATTCAATTCAGAAGATTAGTGACATATCAGTGCCTATTATCTTAGATGATTCTGAAAGCCTTAGTACGGATAATCAGAAGAAAGTTGCCGAAATGGTAAATAGCCAGTTAATCATGCTGATTGTTAATGATAGCGAGAAATTAGAGATTGTGGAGGGATAATATGAAACTTTATTTTTACAAATTGAATACAGATGAAAGACACGGAAAAGTAGGAATTACAGTGCAGGTTTGCGAAGCAGAAGAGAAACCTAAGACATACAAGTCTGTTGATAGAATTTTTCCAAACTACTTAAGTACAGCAAGAAAAGATGATGTTGGGCGAATAACTGATTTTGACCGCATGTTTCTTACAGAACCTAACTTTGAGTATGTCAAGGATAAATTTAAGAAGCGTGCAGAATCAAGGATTGCGCAGGCAAAAGAAAAACTTGAAAGAGAAGAAAAGGAATTAAAGATAATTGAGGAAAGCGAGGAATAATTATGGCAGAGAATACAGCAGTTGCGGAAAAGAAAGCATTTACCACCTCATTAAGTGAGTGGAGTAATACAATGACAGGACTTATTATCAATGATTATAAGGCTGTTGGAATGGATATGGACGATTACGCAAAAGAGTGTGCTATGGAAGCTATGACAAGCATATTTAATCTTGTTAAGAATGACCCTAAGATTGATATGAGAAACCTTGATACAAGTAATTTAAGGGGCATTGTTAAGCGTTGTGCAAGTCTTAAGTTAAATGCTAGTGCATATCCAAGAGAGTGCTATTTTCAGTTAAGAAATGTAAAGGTGGGAACTGACCCACAGACAGGCAAGGATATATGGCAGAAACAGGTTGAAATGGGAATCGAGGGTACAGGTTATGATTCTTTGCTTGCCAACTATGGAAAAGATGTTAAACAGGTATATCCGTATTGGGTAATTAAAGAGGGTGACAAGTACATACCGCCTAAGCATAAAGGACTTACAGTTACAGAGCCGGAATGGGAAGAAAACGGATTATCTGATAAGGCGGTAAGAGTTGTATATCCTGTTAAGTTGTTAGACGGAACAGTAACATATCTTTCTGCTGATAGAGACAGCGTTAAGGTAAATCTTTTAGCTCATGTTAAGCAAAACATAATGAATGAGACTTTTGGTATTTGTGAGGATAGATACCACGCAACACCAAAGCAGAAAGCAGAAATTAAGGCTAAGAAAGACGAGATACTTAATGCCTTAAGAGCGTGCAAGACAGTAGATGAAATGCTCGAATGTGAGCTTACAAGACCCTTTATAAGCGGTGCTTGGCTTGATACTCCGGAGAGCATGATACAGAGAAAAATGTGTAACAATGCAACAAGGAAATACCCTAAGAATTATGACCCAATGGCACGACAGGCACAGGTTGAAATGGACGAGGTATATCAAGTTGCACAGGCTGAAATTGCCGAAAATGCTAATACTGTTGAATTTATAGAAGATAAGGCAGATGTAGTTGACAGCACAGCCACAGAAGTAACCGAAGAACAGGCGGAAGATAGCACACTTCCGCCATTTATGCAGGAGTAAGCCTATGAAATCAGCAAGTTTAGAACAGATGATGGCTGATATGAATAATGGCACTTTTGACTTGACTTGCAATGGAGAATGTACGCAGTGCGGTAATTGTTGCAGTAACTTACTTCCTATGACAGAAAATGAGATTGCAACAATCCACAAGTATATCAAAAAACATCATATTAAGGAACACAGGCATAATTATCCGATGGCTACGCCAACAATGGATATGACTTGTCCGTTTCTTAATGATGATAAGTCAAAAGAAAAGTGTGAGATTTATTCAGTTAGACCTAGAATTTGCAGAGAGTTTATCTGCTGTCCGAGTAAAAGACCACCGATTGATGATTGGGGTTATAAATTAAAGTGCAAGACAGTTGATGTCAGAAAGGAGTTTTACGGATGAGAGTAATTTCACAGGACGGAACAATAGATGTTCCATATGAAGAGGTGATTATTCAGAGATTCAAGTCAAGAATTTATTTTCTGAATAAAAACTTAACAGGCGTTGAGTCACTTAGTGATGACATGCAAATTGCTGAATATTCTACCGAAGCAAAGGCAATTAAGGCTATGGAAATGCTAAGAGAAGCATATATCGGTATGCCTATCGTAATGCAGAATGTTGATATTTCAGAGGATGTGGCAAAGGAATTTGAAAGATTAAAGAAATGCAGTGTTATGGTACGAGCTGAAAATCAGCCGTCAAAAGTAGATTTTATCAACAATGCTATCTTTCAGTTCCCACAGGATGACGAAATCGAGGTGTGAGTATGAGATTAAAATGCTTAGGCTCATCGTCAGCCGGAAATTGCTATCTGCTAACTTCCGAAAGTGGAGAAACACTTATCCTTGATTGCGGAATACCAATTAAGGAGATTAAAAAAGGCTTGAATTGGAATATTAAAGATGTTATGGGTGTGTTATGCACCCATAAACACCTCGACCACAGCAAGTCGGTTAAGGATTTTGAAAATATGGGTATTCCTATATGTAAGCCATACGAAGCCTTGCTTATGAACCAGTTTCTAGCAAATTCTTATTTTACTGTAAGAGCGTTTGACCTAACAACGATAGACGGAAGTTGGACACACACCAATGCAGACGGAACACCTTGCCCGATATACGGCTTTCTGATTACTCACAAGGAAATGGGAAGAATGCTTTACATAACCGATTGTGAGGTTATCAAGTGGAGATTCAAAGACATAAATCACATTCTCTTAGGTGTGAATTATGACAAGGATTTAATCGACAGGGATAACACAGGTAAAGCTAACCACGTTTTCAGAGGTCACTTATCCATTGACACAGCTTGCGATTTTGTTAAAGCAAATTATTCAGATAACTTGCAGAACGTCATAATGTGCCATTTATCAAGTGAAAATTCCGATAGAGATAGTTTTATCGAGAAGATGAAAAAAGTTGCTTGTGGGGCGAATGTAGATGTTGCAGAAGCAGGGAAAAGTTGGGATTTAAAAAATCCTAGTGAGTGTCCGTTTTAGAAAGGAGCAGAAATGGAGAGATTAACAAGAAGAAGTGCTAACGGAACAGGCGTATATGCTACACCTAGTGGAGAACCTGTTAAGTGGGAAGATAACCGCCATAATGTATTACAGAAATTGACAGAATATGAGGGCTTAGAGGAACAGGGCAGACTTATCAAGTTGCCTTGCAAGGTGGGAGATACAGTATATGCAATTGGATTTAATAATAATAAACCAATTATTTATGAATCGGTTGTATTAAGCGTACTGATTACTGAAAAAGAAATTGCTTTCAATGTAAAAGTTGATGAATTTGAAATCAATTCGCAGTTAAAACAATCTATGTTTGATAAAACTGTATTCCTCACAAAATCCGAAGCCGAAGCAAAACTGAAAGAATTGAGGGGTGAAGAAGATGAGTGATAAACAGATAAAAGAACTAGCAGAAGACAATGCTATATATGAATTTAATAAATTTAAAAAGATATATGGCAATCATACAGATGAATATGTCAGGCATTTTTACAACAAGTTAGCCGAATTAAGAAGCGGAATTGATGACGTTCACACTTGTAACTGCCAGCACAATAGCAATTCAAGAGATAATGAGCTTTGTTGCAGATGTGATAGCAGAAACACCAATGCCGACAGGATAAGGAATATGTCAGATGAAGAATTAGTAGAGTTTCTTATAACTTTTAAGAACACATTCGGCGAAGAATACGAGGGAGAAGCTAGTTGTATGGAATGGCTTCAATCAGAAGCGAAAGAAACCGCAACAAATATGGAAAACTTAGATGTAAGGAGATAATAACTATGAATCCCAAATGGAGTGAGGAGGAAGTCCTTTTATTAAAAGATAAATATTCTCGCTTAACAAATGATGAATTAATCGCCTTATTTCCTAATAAAACATTTTTGGCAATCTATAAAAAAGCTTATTCACTTAATTTAAAGAGAGATGAAGAAATTGAGTTTTTGAACAGGTCAAAAGCCAAAAGTGGTAAAAATGCTAGTAATTGGAATGGCGGCGTTAGGAAAACAAGAAAAGGATACGTTCAAATATTAATGCCAGAACATAAAAGAGCAGATAAAGGTGGGTACGTTATGGAACATATCGTAGTTTATGAAAAAGCCACAGGAATAGAAGTGCCACGAAATTGTTGCATACATCATTTGAACGGGATAAAAAATGATAACAGAATTGAAAATTTATGTATGATGACAAATTCAGCACACACAATATATCATCATACAGGGCAAAAAAGAAGTGAAGAAACTAGAAAACGAATTTCAGAAAGCAAGAGGAAAAAATATGAATAAAGTGATAATTTCGGGGAGAGTTGTTAGGGATGCTGATGTTAGATATTCACAGACAGTAAACGGAAGTATGGCAGTAGCAAGGTACACATTAGCTGTTGACAGAGCTTTTAAGAAAGAGGGCGAACAGGCAGCGGACTTTATTAACTGTATCGCATTTGGTAAGAATGGAGAGTTTGCGGAGAAGTATTTACACCAGGGAACTAAGATTATCGTTGAGGGCAGATGGCAGACAGGCAACTACACTAACAAGGACGGACAGAAAGTCTACACTAATGATTGCGTTGTTGAAAGACACGAGTTCTGCGAAAGTCGTACTAATCAGCAGAGCAACAATAATGGAATTATGGGCGGTAATGCTAGTTCAGACAGTTTTATGTCAATTCCAGACAATGTAGCTGACGAGGGATTACCATTTAATTAAAGAGGTGTGAGTATGACAGAGAACGAAGCAATAAGAGAGGTAAGATTTAATATGTCAACAATAGGATTGAGTGACAAAGCTGCTAAAAGAGTTGTTGAAGCAAGAAATATGGCAATCAAGGCGCTTGAAAAGCAGATACCTAAGAAACCTATATTTAACCATAACCTTAGTGATACTCTTTCTGTATTCCATTGCGAATGTGGAAACGCAATCAAAGTCAGCCACGATATAGGAATAATGAATAACAACAATGCACCGAATTACTGTAGCAAGTGTGGTTGTAGATTAGATTGGAGTGACGAAGAATGAGATTGATTGACGCAGATAAACTAATTGAGGATATTCACAAAAGAAATTATATCAATAAGGCTTTATCTGAAATATTTGAAACTATCATTGATGAGCAACCAACGGCTTTTAGTATGGGAGCTAAACCTATTGATGATTTTGTGAATCCTTTTGAAGTAAAGGCAGGTGGCAATTCTTGAGTTATCAGAACATAGCGAGAGCCAAGGCAATAGAGCAGGAAAATAAAAAGCGACTGCTGAAGCTGAATCCAAAACTGAATGATAAAAGTGGAATATATTTTCTACTCCGAGAAGATGAAAACGGATTTAAGTACGCTTATATCGGACAGGCAGTACATACACTTAGCAGATTGGCAAGCCACCTTGTAGGCTATGAACAGCACATAGACCTTAGTTTACGCAAACACAAGCTGTACGACAAAGAGAAAAATCCTTATGGTTGGCGAGTTGAATTTCTGAATTTCCCCGAAAGTCAGCTTGACGGAAAGGAGAAGTATTACATCAAGCTATATGCTGATAAAGGTTATCAGCTTAGAAATGTCAGTTTAGGCGGTCAAGGGGAGAATCGTGCTAGTGGTTCAATAGGCGAGAGAAAAGCACCTAAAGGCTATATGCAAGGCATACAGCAAGGTAAAAAGGTGTTAGCAAGGGAATTATCTTCTATCGCTGAAAAGCACCTTAAAATCGAATTGAGAGCGGATAAGGCTAATAACAAGGTGTCGCAGAAGCAGTATGAGAAGTTTCTAGATTTGTTGAAAGTGGGGGAAAATGATGAGCAACGATAATAAAAATGAGCAATGTAAATGGTATGTTACTCATACACCTTATGGATTTCCAGTTTATGCCACAGGCTGTGGGAAAATAAGGCTTAGCTGTGCGACAGGTATTGACATTTACTGTAATGCTTGTGGCAGAAAAATCAAGATTATTGATGATAAGAAAGTTGGTGAGAACAATGCTAATTCCGAAAGTTAAAGCCAAAGAGTTTGAAAAATTCGGATTTAAGAAGTGCAAAGGCGAATATGGTAAGAATGGTTGCTATTACCTTTGCGTTGCAAAAGGTGTGAAAATGCTTTTTGTTAGCGATGTGATTTTTGATGTTAATGATTGGAGAGATAACGACCCAAGAATACACAAGGACGCAAATTGCCGATACAGAGACCACAGGACGTATCTTGATATTGTTTATGAACTAATCAAGTCAGATATGCTTGTAAGCGATTGTTTGAAAGTGGGTGATTCAGAATGAATGATTGCAAAGGCTGTAAATACGAAAATAGCACAGATATGGAGACATTTTTAGAATTTTGTGCAGAATGCAAAAGAGCCTATTCTGATGAAGAAGATAGAGAATTTCAAGAAGATAAGTATAGAACTATAGACTAAAAATCAAAGAAAGGAATAGGTTGTGCGCACATAAAACCGAGGTTTCCTTTTGGTAGATTTAGAATGTATAAAAAGAAGATTAAATGTGAGATATATCGTGATTCTATGCAGAATTACAAGAAATATGCAATACCGCCAGCACAGTTGATTATAGCAGATGTTCCTTATAATGTTGGGAACAACTTCTATGGCAGTAACCCTATGTGGTATAACGGCGGCGATAACAAAAACGGAGAGAGCAAACTTGCGAAAAAGGCGGCTTTCAATTCAGATTTTAACTTTAATCTGTATGAATACTTCCATTTTTGTTCAAAGATGTTGAAAAAAGAGGACACAAAGCCTATCGCAAGGGGCAGAAGCAGTAATAGCCCTTGTATGATTGTATTTTGCGCATTTGAGCAGTTGTCAACATTGATTGCGGCGGCAAAGAAACACGGATTTGTTAATTACATACCGCTTGTATTCTGCAAAAATTACAGTCCACAGGTGCTTAAAGCGAATATGCGTATCGTAGGTGCTACGGAATATGCACTTGTACTGTACCGAAATAAGTTGCCGAAATTCAGAAATGGTTTGCAGATTGATGAAAAAGGAAAGAATATCAGAGGTACAGGACATATGGTGTTTAATTGGTTCACTTGGGAGAAAGACGGAAAAGACATACCAAAAATTCATCCGGCACAAAAGCCCGTAGCAGTCCTTAAAAAGCTGATTGAGATTTTTACAGACGAGGGAGACGTTGTTATTGACCCTTGTTGCGGCAGTGGTAGCACGCTAAG
>ULWW01055225.1_pt1 | contig 24231 bp, 25 predicted proteins | sample 1960741 | NCBI WGS metagenome assembly ULWW01 (sample SAMEA4835823, study PRJEB28245) | human gut metagenome | biome: gut microbiome; material: fecal sample | place: Denmark | collected 2008
TCGACGAGGAGGTCGCTGTCGCCATGGTCGGCACGCGCAAGGCCTCGCCCTACGGCATCGAAGCGGCGGAGAAGATCGCCTACGGCCTGTGCAAGCAGGGCGCGGTCGTGATCTCCGGCGCGGCGGCGGGCGTGGACAGTGCATCTCACCGCGGCGCGCTGCGCGCGGGCGGAAAGACCATCGCCGTGCTCGGCAACGGGCTGGACATTGTCTATCCCGCGGAGAATGAATGGCTGTACCGCGATATCGCGGCCTCGGGCGCGCTCATCAGCGAGTATCCGCCCGGGACGGCGGCCGAGGCGTGGCATTTTCCCGTGCGAAACCGCATCATCAGCGGCTTGAGCCTCGCGACCATCGTGGTCGAAGCGCCGGAAAAGAGCGGCGCGCTCATCACGGCGAATACCGCGCTTGAGCAGGGACGCGATGTTTTCGCCGTTCCCGGTCCGATCGACGCGCCGCTCAGCCGCGGCTGCAACCGTTTGATCGCGGACGGCGCGGCGGGCCTCATCACCGACAGCTGGGATGTGCTGCGCGAGTACGAGGCCATCTATCCGCATAAAATACTCGGCGAGCGCGTGGAGCTTCCGCGTACGCTCGGCTATCAGGCGCGCGAGGAGCAAGCGCGCGCCAAGCAGGCCGCGGCGGAGGAAATACTGTCGCTGCCGACACTGAATTTGAAAACCAACGACGCGGGGCTGACCGACGATCAGATCGCCATTCTGCGCACGCTCAAAGACGGCGCGCTGCAGGTGGATGACCTGATCGAAAAGACGCAGATCCCCACGCGCCGTGTTCTTTCCGCGCTCACGATGATGGAGCTTGAAGGCTACGTCGAGCAGGGCAGCGGCAAGCATTTTTCTTTGACCGTCACACTACTGGAGGAATAACATTCATGGCAAAAAAGCATCTGGTGATCGTCGAGTCTCCGGCAAAGGCGAAAACCATTGGAAAATATCTCGGCAAAGACTACGAGGTCAAGGCCAGCATGGGCCATTTGCGCGACCTGCCGAAAAGCAAGCTGGGCGTCGATATCGAGCACGACTTCGAGCCCGTCTATCAGCCCATTCGCGGAAAAGAGGAGCTCATCAGCGAGCTCAAAAAGGCCGCCAAGAGCAGCGACACCGTGTATCTTGCAACGGACCCGGACCGCGAGGGTGAAGCCATCTCGTGGCATCTAAAAGCGCTTTTGAATCTGGACGATGAAAAGGCCAAGCGCGTGACCTTCAACGAGATCACGAAAAAGGTCGTCTCCGAGAGCATCAAGGAGCCGCGCGCTATCGACCAGGATTTGGTCGACGCGCAGCAGGCGCGCCGCGTGCTCGACCGCATCGTGGGCTATCAGCTGAGTCCGCTTCTGTGGAAGAAGGTTCGCCGCGGCCTCTCCGCGGGCCGCGTGCAGTCCGTCGCTGTGCGTATGGTCGACGACCGCGAAAAGGAAATTCAGGCCTTCGAGGCGCAGGAATACTGGACGCTTGACGCCGACCTCACCGACGAGGCGACGCACAAGACCTTTGAGGCGCACTATTACGGCAAGGACGGTAAAAAGGTCGAGCCGGCCTCCGGCGAGCAGGTGGACGGCATCATTGCCGACATCGGCGACAAGTCCTTTACTGTGACGAACATCAAGCGCACGGACAAGCAGCGCTCCCCGTCGCTGCCGTTCACCACTTCCACCTTACAGCAGGAGGCCTCGCGCAAGCTCAACATGACGCCGCGCCGCACCATGGCCATCGCCCAGCAGCTCTATGAGGGCGTGGACATCACGGGCGAGGGCACGGTGGGTCTCATCACCTACATGCGTACCGACTCGCTGCGCATCTCCGAAGAGGCCATCGCTGCGGCGAAGACGTTTATCCTGGGCCGCTACGGGCAGAGCTACTATCCCAAGACCGCCCGCCACTACAAGGCCAAGGCCGGCGCGCAGGACGCGCACGAGGCCATCCGCCCCTCGAACGTCAACCTGACGCCCGAGCAGATCAAGGGCGACCTGACGGGCGAGCAGTACCGCCTGTACCGCCTGATCTGGAGCCGCTTTTTGGCCTCCCAGATGGCGAACGCCGTGTATGACAGCGTGAGCGCGCAGATCATGGCGGGCGGACACGAGTTCCACGCGAGCGCCAGCAATTTGAAATTCTCCGGCTATACCGCCGTTTACGAGGAGTCCCGCGACGACGACAGCAAGGAGGAAAAGGAGGGCACGCTGCCGCCGCTCGTCGAGGGGCAGGGCTTGACGCTCGAGGCATATACGCCGCTCCAGCACTTCACTCAGCCGCCCGCGCGCTACACGGACGCGACGCTCATCCGCGCGATGGAGCAGAACGGCATCGGCCGCCCGTCGACCTATGCGCCGACGGTCTCGACGATCTTAGACCGCGAATACGTCATCAAGGACGGAAAATACCTGCGCCCCACGCCGCTCGGCGAGGTGGTGACGGGCCTGATGGAAGAGCGCTTCCCCGACATTGTGGACATGAAGTTCACCGCCCGCATGGAGGAAAAGCTCGATACCGTCGAAGAGGGCAAGACCGCGTGGAAGGACGTCATCCGCGACTTTTACGGCGGCTTTGAGCGCGACCTTGAAAACGCCGAGAAGGCGCTTGAGGGCGTGAGACTCAAGGTCCCCGATGAGGTCAGCGAGGAGAAGTGCGACGTCTGCGGCCGCAACATGGTCATCAAGAGCGGGCGCTTTGGCCGCTTCCTGGCCTGCCCGGGCTACCCTGAGTGCACGTTCACCAAGCCCCTTGTCATCGAAATGCCGGGCCGCTGCCCCAAGTGCGGCGGGCGCATGATGAAGCGCACCGGCGTGAGCAAGAAGACGAACAAGCAGTACACGTACTACGCCTGCGAATTCTCCACCAGCAGCGATCCCGAGAAGAAGTGCGACTTCATGACTTGGGATGTGCCGACGAAGGACGACTGCCCCGAGTGCGGCCAGACGATGTTCAAAAAGGCGGGCAAGGGCTTTAAGCGTCCGTACTGCATCAACCCTGCGTGTTCGCGCTTTGTGCCGGAAGACCAGCGCGGCTATGTGAAAAAGAAGACCACCGAGACCGCGGAAGAGGGCGCGGAGAGCGCCGAAGCCGCCGATGCGGCGGAGACCGCGGCAAAGAAGCCCGCCGCCAGGAAGACGACGGCTAAGAAGAGCACCACCGCAAAGAAAACGAGCACAAAAGCGGCGAGCACCAAGAAGACCACGACGAAGACCGCCGCAGCGAAGAAAACGACAAAGAAGGCCGCAGCTGCGGATGGTGCAGAAAAGCCCGCAAAGAAGACCGCGACCACGAAAAAGGCGGCCGCTAAGAAGACGACCGCCAAGTCCGCGGCCAAAAAGACCGCGGAGAAAGAAGAGAACTGATGCAAGTAACTGTGATCGGCGCCGGCCTTGCCGGCTGCGAGGCTGCCTGGCAGCTCGCGCAGCGCGGCATCGCCGTGACGCTGCATGAAATGAAACCCGAAAAGACCACCCCCGCGCACCACACGGCGGATTTTGCCGAGCTTTGCTGCTCGAATTCGCTGCGCTCGGACCAGATCGAAAACGCGGTCGGCCTTCTCAAAGAGGAGCTGCGCCGCCTCGATTCGCTGATCCTTGCCTGCGCGGACGCGACGCGCGTGGAGGCGGGCGGCGCGCTGGCGGTCGACCGCTACGGCTTTTCAAAGCTCGTGACAGAGAAAATCCGTTCGCATCCCAATATCACGGTTGTCCCCGGCGAGGTGACGGCCATTCCCGAGGGCAACGTCATCATCGCCTCGGGTCCTCTGACGAGCGACGCGCTTGCCGCCGCCATCGCCGAAAAGATCGGCGACGGGCACACGCTGAACTTCTTCGACGCCGCCGCGCCGCTCGTGACGTTTGAGAGCGTCGACATGGATTCGGCATTTTTTGCCTCGCGCTACGATAAGGGTACGCCGGACTACATCAACTGCCCGATGAGCGAGGAGGAATATGAAGCCTTCTGGCAGGCGCTCACGACCGCCGAGGAAGCGAGCGTACACGGCTTTGAGGATAAAAACGTCTTCGAGGGCTGCATGCCCGTCGAGGTCATGGCGCGCCGCGGACACGATACGCTCTGCTACGGCCCCCTCAAGCCGCGCGGTCTGCGAGACCCGAAGACGGGGAAAGAGCCCTATGCCGTCGTCCAGCTGCGGCGCGACAACGCGCAGGGCAGCGTCTATAACCTTGTCGGCTTCCAGACGCATCTGCGCTTTCCCGAGCAGAAGCGCGTGTTTTCGATGATCCCCGCGCTACATGATGCGGAGTTTGTGCGCTACGGCGTGATGCACCGCAACACCTATCTCCGCTCGCCGGGGATGCTGGACCGCTACTATCGCCTGATCGCGGATGACCGCATCGCCTTTGCCGGGCAGATGACCGGCGTGGAGGGCTATATCGAGTCCGCGGCTTCGGGCTTTCTGGCGGGCATCGAGATGGCAAGAAGACTCGAAGGCAAACCGCCCGTCGATTTCCCGCGCGAGACGGCCATCGGGGCGCTGGGGCTTTACATCAGCGATACGACGGTCTCGGACTTTCAGCCGATGAACGTGAACTTTGGTATCATGCCGCCGCTGGGCTACCGCATCAAGGGCGGCAAGCGCGTGAAAAATGCGCAGCTCGCCGCGCGCTCGCTTGAAAAGATCGACGCGATGCGCGAGGACGTGCTGAGTGACAGGAAAGGAGAGTGACCCCGTGAAGATCATCGTCGACGCCATGGGCGGCGATTTCGCCCCGCTCGCGCCCGTCAAGGGCGCGCTGATGGCGCAGGAGAAGTACGGCGTGGACATCGTCCTGACCGGAAAAACGGAAGAGATCTTGAAGGCCCTGCGGCAGTGCGGCTGCAAGGAGCTCCCCAAGGGCATGGAGATCGCCAACGCGACCGAGGTGGTCGAGATCTGCGACGATCCGGCGACGGCCTTTAAGCACAAGAAGGATTCGTCCCTCACCGTGGGGCTCAATATGCTGCACGCGGGCGACGCGGACGGCTTTGTCAGCGCGGGCAGCACGGGCGCGCTCCTTGCGGGCGCGACGCTCGTTGTCAAGCGCATCCGCGGTCTGCGCCGCGCGGCGCTCGCGCCGACGATCCCGACGGCCAAGGGCAAGGCTGTGCTCATCGACTGCGGCGCGAACGCCGAGTGCACGGTCGAATACCTGCTGCAATTTGCGTATCTTGGCAGCTACTACGCGCAGAAGGTGCTCGGCGTCGAAAATCCGCGCATCGGTCTTTTGAACATCGGCGCGGAGGAGAGCAAGGGCGACACGCTGCGCCGCGAAACGTATCAGAAGCTCAAGGAAGCGGGCGAGGCGGGGCATCTCAACTTCACCGGCAACATTGAGGCCAAGGAAGCGATGCTCGGTGAGTGCGACGTTATCGTCGCCGACGGCTACAGCGGCAACATCATGCTCAAGAGCATCGAGGGCACGGGCAAGCTTCTTTCCATCAAATTGAAGGAAATGCTGATGCACAGCACCGGCACGAAGCTGGCGGCGCTGCTGCTCAAGGGACAGCTCGGCGATTTCAAGAAAATGCTCGACGCGAACGAGGTCGGCGGTACGGCGCTGCTCGGCATCTCGAAGCCGGTCGTCAAGGCGCACGGCAGCGCGAGTGAGGTCGGTATCTGCAATGCGGTCCGTCAGGCGATGGAGGTCGCGCGCAGCGGTATCATCGACGACATCGCGCAAAATATCGACAAGATGCGTATTGAACAGAAGGCAGAATAACGCGAATGCCAAAAAGCGGCAAAATGGGTATTGACAGTACAGTGCCTTTGCCGTATCATTTGGAAGAACCAAAACCGTGAGAGGAAGTATAAGACTTATGAGCCCCGAAGAAATTTTCAAAACGATGCAGAAGCTGATCGTCGAGCAGTTCGCGCTCGACCCCGATGAGGTCACGATGGACAGCTCTTTTGAGGAAGATCTTGGCGCCGACTCCGTGGATCTTGTCGAACTGGTGATGGCCATGGAGGAAGAGTTTGAGCTCGATGAGATCCCCGAGGAGGAGCTCACCTCGCTCAAGACGGTGGGCGACTGTGTGCGCTACCTGAGCACGAAGCTCGGTTAAGAAGAAAAAAGCCGCCCCGCTTTGCGCGGGGCGTCCTTTTATCAGGAGGAAACACCATGCAGGCCTTGGAAGAAAAGCTGCAATATCATTTCAAAAATCCGGCGCTGCTCGAAGAGGCGCTGCGCCACAGCTCGTATGCCAACGAGCACCGCGGCGCAAACTTTTTCAGCAACGAGCGCCTGGAATTCCTGGGTGACAGCGTGCTCGGCTTTGTGACGGCGGAGTATCTGTTTGCCAAGCATCCTACCGCGCCGGAGGGGGAGCTGACGCGCATCCGCGCGCTGCTCGTGTGCGAGGACAGCCTGCACGAGGTCGCGCAGCGCCTGGAGCTTGGAAAATACTTAAAGCTCGGCAACGGCGAGGAGAGCTGCGGCGGCCGCACGCGTCCGTCTATCCTGGCCGACGCGACCGAGGCGGTGTTTGCCGCGGTGTATCTTGACGGCGGCATCAGCGCGGCCAGCGCGCTCATCCACCGCGTGTTGCTCGATACCGAGCGCGAGGAGGTCGCCGAGGAAAAGCGCCGCGACTATAAGACCATTTTACAGGAATTCGTGCAGCGCACGCCGAACCAGACGCTTTCCTACCGCCTGTTTGGTGAGAGCGGCCCCGACCATGACAAGACGTTCTATTTTGAAGTGCTGCTCAACGGCGGCGCTGTGGGCAAGGGCGCGGGCCGCAGCAAGAAGGAAGCCGAGCAGATGGCCGCAAAAGACGCGCTCGAAAAACTGACGGATCAGCGCTGAAGCATATGATCACCGACTGCTTTGACGATAAGACTGAACCCGTCATCAGCCTGCGGGACTTTTATGGCGAGCAGAAGCACCTTGTCGAAACGTGCCTGATCCTGTTTTCGCAAAAGATCTATCAGCATTTGCTGGAAGCCTTTCCCTGCGAAAAGATCGGCCTCATCGGCGCGTGCAACGGGAACATTCCCATTTACCGCATGAATTACAAGGGAAAGGACATCGCGTTTTACCTCTCGGGCATCGGCTCGGCGATTGCCGCGTCGGAGTGCTATGAGGCGAGCTGGATCGTCGGTGCGTCGAAGTTCGTGATGTTCGGTTCCTGCGGAAGCCTGAATCGGGAGGCGACGAGGGGCAAATTCATCGTCCCGACGGAGAGTTACCGCGGCGAGGGCTGCTCGTACTATTTCGCTGCGCCGTCCGACTACATCACGGTCGAGAACGCGCGGAAGCTCTCGGACATCTTTACCGAGCTGGGCGTCCCGCACGTGACGGGGCGGGTTTGGACGACTGACGCCATGATCCGCGAGACCGCGGGCCTCGTCGCGCAGCGAAGAAGCGAGGGCTGTCTCGCCGTGGAGATGGAGCTCGCCGGTGTGCAGGCGGTATGCAGTTTTTACGGCTTATCGCTCTATAACTTCCTCGAGGCGGGGGACGTGCTGGAGGAGAGCGGCTACGATGTCGCCAATCTTCGCGGCGCGAACCACGACCTCGGCAAGCTCTATATCGCGCTGGAAACGGCGCTGCGCATCTGAATAGAATCGAAAACGCCATGACGAAAGTCACGGCGTTTCTTTTTTTCCGTTTTTCTTCTTTTCAAAGAGGATCGACAGCCCCGCGTAGAGCAGGAACAGCCCGAACGGCTTGCGGAAGACGCTGCTGTCGACCATTGTCGTCAAAAACGCGGCAGCGAGCGCACAGAGCGTGCCGGTCGGGATGGCCGCGCGCAGGACGGCTTTGTTGAGATATCCGTTTTTGCGATGCGCGAAGAGTGAGATGCCTGCGGTTGGCAGAAAATAGAGCAGGTTGATGGCCTGCGCTGTGCGCTGCTCCACGCCGAAAAAGAGCGTCATGCATAAAAGAAGCAGTGTCCCGCCGCCGACGCCCCAGGACGAGAGGATTCCCGTCAAAAGCCCGCAGAGTGCGGGAAAGAGCCAGTCCGTCACAGAAGGTACCTCACCGCGCCATAGAGCAGAAACAGCGCGAAAATGCGCTTGAGCCATGTGTTCGGCACGTCCTTGAAGAGCCTGCCGCCGATCCATCCGCCTGCAAGCCCGCCGACAAGGTAGGGGAGCGCCTCTCCGAGCGGCAGCGCGCCGCGGAACGCATACACGAGCACCGACACAAGGCAGAACGGGAAGATGACGGCCACGCAGGTCGCAAGCGCCGTCTTGTCGGAGAGTTTTGCCCACGAGCGCAGCAAAAACGCGAGCGGGATGCCGCCGCCCCCGCCGAATAAGCCGTTCACCGTGCCTGCGAGCGCGCCGCAGACGCGGTATTTGCCCTTTTCCGTCATGCTGTCACCGCCTTTTTCGATGCTATGTAGCGGCCGCCTTAAGGGGCGGCTGCAAAAATTACTGCTTCTTGAAGCTCTGGCAGTCGGTGCACTGGTCCATGGTGGGGTTGGCCTCGTGCGTGCCGACCTGGATGGCGTTCAGACCGCAGTACTGGGCGTCCTTGCAGTGGTTGGCACAGTTGGTCACGGCGCAGCGGATGGAGGTGTTGGGCGTGCAGGAGCAGCCGTTATTGGTATGATCGGTCATGGATTTGTCCTCCCAAAAAATTGTTTTGGCGTTTGCCGCGCTTAGTTTGTGCGCATTTTTGCCCGCTATGCAAAAGGAAGAACATTCCAATAAAAAACGTCCGGCTGATATTCAGCCGGACGTTTTTTCACTTGTCATTTTAGCAGCTCGTCGATCGCGCGGTAAAGCTCGGAGAGCGTCTCCTCGTCATTTTGCTGGATGGCGGCGGTGACGCAGGTATCCATGTGGTTGCGCAAAATCTGACGGCTGGTCGAGCGGATAGCGGACTCCACCGCGGCGAGCTGGATCAGCACCTCGGAGCAGTCGCGGTCGTCCTCCACCATCTTTTTGATGGATTCGAGGTGCCCGATGGCGCGCGCAAGGCGGTTGCTGATCTTTTTCGTCTGCTCGGGGTCATGGACATGCCCGTGCATATGGGAGTGCCCGTGGCTGTGTTCGTGCTCGCTCATAACATTCTCCTTTAGAATTTCAGCTCGCCAATGCTCGCTTCCACGGCGCGGATATACGCGCCGTCGATGATCTGCTGGGCGACGGCCTCGAGATATGGCGTGAGGGGCATGTCGTTGTCCATCTCGGGCACCTTGCTGCGAAGCAGGTCGTAGATAGCCTGCGTGCCCTTGGCGCAGCGCTTATCCTCATAGCAGTCGAGCGCCTGACCGTCGCAGATGAGCTCGGCGGCGAGGATATACTTGGCGAGGTGCATCGAGTCATAGGCCTTCTTGGCGGCGTTGTAGCCCATGTTGACATAGTCCTCCTGGTTGGCGCAGGTGGTCAGGTTGTCGACCACGGCGGGATGCGCAAGGATGCGCAGCTCGCCCTGAAGACCCGCGGAGGCGTACTGGATCATCATAAGGCCATTGTTGAAGTCGGCGTTCTTGTTGAGGAACGCCGGCAGCTCGCTCACCAAGCTGTTGAGCAGGCGGTCGATGCGGCTGTTGCTCATTTTGCACAGATCCGTGATCGCGATGCAGAGATTGTCGGACGCCATACCAGCATAGGTGCCGTCGGCATTGCAGCCCATCAGCGCGACCGCACCGTCGTCCTCTTCATCGAAGATGAGCGGGTTGTCGACGGACGAGTTGAGCTCGATAGCGAGCGTCGCCTGCGCGTCCTTGACGGCCTTTTTGACCGGGCCGTGGAGCTGCGGCATGCAGCGGATGGACAGCGCGTCCTGCACGCGGTGGCCGCGGTAGCGCTCAAGCATGGGGCTGTCCTTCAAAATGGCGCGGATGTTGGCCGCGGTGTTGATCTGGTCGGGGTGCGGGCGCACGGCCATCAGGCGCTCGTCCATAGCCATCAGCGTACCCTTGAGCACCTCGAGCGTGAAAGAGCCCGCAATATCTGCCGTCAAGCTGAGCGTCTGCGCGTCATAGATCGCAAGCGACGCGAACGCGGTGACGGACGTGGTGCCAGAGAGCAGGATAAGGCCTTCTTTGGAAGAAAGCACGACGGGCTTGAGGCCCGCGTGCTTGAGCGCCTCTACGCCGTCAAGCGTTTCGCCCTGATAGGTGGCCCTGCCCTCGCCGATCATCACCATGCCGATGTGGCCCTCGAGCGTCAGATAGCCGACGGAGCCATGACCGGGGACGATGGGGCTGATGCCCGCGTTGAGCATGTCGCGGATCAGCGCGAGCGTTTCAAGACGGATGCCCGTGTGGCCGGAGCCGAAGTGGCAGAGCATGACAAACATCATTGCGCGCGTGCACTCCTCGGCGATGGGCTCGCCGACGGCGCAGGTGTGGGCGTAGATGTTGTTGCGCTGGATCGTCTCGCGGTCCTTTTCGGGGATGAACTTCTTCCAGTTGTCACCAAGGCCCGTGGTCAGGCCATAGATGGCCTTGCCTTCGTGGCTGAAGCGGTCGACATGGGCGCGGCAGTGGTTGACGCGCTCTTCATATTCTTTGGAAAACGCGACCTTCGCGCCAAAGCGCGCGACGCTGACAAGGTCGTTGATGGTGGCGGTGCCGCCAAGCGTAACAGTGTTCATATCGGATCGTACCTCTTGAAATGTGGGGCTCGCTCTCTTACAGGGAGCTGTCGGTCTTGTAGCCGTCGGCCTCGATGGCGATGTAGCGCACCTTTTTGCCCATCTCCATCTCGCCGTAGAACGCGACGTAGTACGGGCGGTAGAAGGGACGGTAGGATGCGACCTCCATCGAGGTGATGATGTGGCCCGAATGGCGGCGCATGATGCGCATGGCGACGCGCTTGGCCTGGGCGATGATCTTTTCTTTGTCGAAGGTGGAATCCTGGCACATGTCAGGATCGAGGTCGGCTTCGTAAAGCGGCAACGGTTGCTCGTGGTAGCTCGCGGTGCAGCGCGTGCCCTCGACGATCATGCAGATCTTCTGCGAGTTGCCGCCCATCTGGCCCTTGCGGGTGAAAAAGCGCTCCACAAGGCCGGGCTTGAAATAGGCGTCGAACACGACTTCAAAGCTCTGCAAATAGAGCTGCTTCATCGTGATCTTGCCGCCGCCGTACATGGCCTTGCCGATCAGGTTGCCGCCGCCGCGGGCCTTGACAAAGGCCTCGGAGTCGGTCATTTTCTTTTGGGTGATTAAAACGTCCACTGTGCGGGAACCTCCTTGAAACGGAATGGGAGAGTAAAAAAAGCAAATACGAGAAAGACAGATTCCGCGAGGGAATCAGCCTACCTTTTCATCATACGCCAACGCTGGGGGAATGACAAGCCGCTTTTTGCGCGCTTTGTGGCAAAAACGGCAGAGTTTACACATTTTTTCGGCAAGCGGGAACTGAAAAGCCGCTTTTTTGCGAAAGAAACAGCCGCTTGCCGGTTCATGCCACTTTTGTGCATAACGCAGAAACGATTGACCGTTTGGCGTGAAAAGATTATACTAAGTTACCGTTGAAAAAAGCGTTGAATCCGTTGGGCGGCCCGCATGGCGAAGCGGGCGGCGATGCGCTGCGGATTCAACGATAATTCGTCGGCGGAGCATTATGATAAAATAAGAATACTTCATAACATCGTTGTATCATTGCTGTGGAGGGCGGAGGATAGCGCCCCCGAAAAGGCAATGCAGATATAATAAGAAATCAGGCAAGCAATAAAAAGAGGAGATAGCAATATGTCTTTACTGACCAGCAAGCTGAGCGACGAAGATCGCAAGAAAGCGCACGAGCTTTTTGGAGTGCCCGAGCAGTTCGACGAAGTGGCCGACCTGATGGTGCACGAGGAGGAATGGCAGGTCATTCTTCTGATGGGCAAGGAGCCCATGACGGAAAAGGAGCTGCGTAAGCTCATGGAGAAGAACCGCCTGGCCGCGTCGCCCTACGTGCTCATCAACCGCATGTACTCCCGCAACGTACTCAACAAGGTCACGGATGCGGACGAGCCGACCTGGAAGATCAGCGACTTCTACAGCCGCTATTCCTACTATGCGCAGTTTGAGTACTATGAGTTCGGCTGTCTGCCGAGAGAGCTCATCGAGGCGCTCTACGACTGGCAGACAGAGATTTATCAGTCGATCTATCTGCCGCAAGTGAAGGCCAAGGTCGCCGGTGAGGGCGTCTATGTCCACAACCAGACGTATCTGACGCTTGAGGAGTTCGATAAGATCATCGACGGGCATCACGGCAGCATCCATCTTGTGCCCTGCAACTGCAAGAGCCAGAAGTATTTCCACGACCGCAAGCTCAATGTGTGCGTCAACATGAACGACGGGCCGAACAGCGCGGTCGACCGCGGCATGGGCGAGCCCATCAGCCCTGAGAACATGAAAAAGAAGGTGCGCGAGTTCAACGCCAGCGGACTCATGCAGAACGGCGAGGACGGCTTCATCTGCAACTGCGACGGTCTGTGCTGCTTCCCGATGCAGATGGCCTATAAGGCCGGCTCCCGCCTGATCTATCCCGAATCCAACTGGAAGATCGACTGGCACGAGGACGAGTGCGTCAACTGCGGCAAGTGCACGAAGATTTGCAACTTCGGTGCGTTCTACAAGGACGACAATCGCAAGGTGCACTACGATGTGGACAAGTGCTGGGGCTGCACCATCTGCGCGCCCAACTGCCCGAAGCACGCTATCCACCTGCTGCCGAGAGAGCAGAAGGTCTGAGAGAAGCACTAAGGCACTACGCAATAGCATTTTGGCCGGACGGTACCCTAAAAGTGGCCGCCCGGCCTTTTTCTTGCTTTGCGCGAGAAATGGAGAGAGGAAGTCAGCACCATGGCACTTATCAAAGTTCTGATCATCTTTGTGGTGATCCTCGCCCTGCTTAACAAACGCCTGCCCCTTTATCTTGCGATGATTTTTGGTTCACTCCTGATGATCGTGATGTTCCGTCTGCCGCTCGCCACGGCGGGGCAGACGGCGCTGCGCACGCTCACGGGCTGGGACGTCTGGTCAGTGAACCTTGCGATGTACGTGATCTCGGTGCTCGTCTACGAGCTTGACCTGCGCCATCGGTTCGAGGATGCACAGCGGGCGATGAATGGACTAATGCGCGACCCGAGGCTCAACACGTCGCTTGCCTGCATGTTCATCGGCCTGATGCAGGGCCCCGCCACCGTGACGATCTGCGGCGGCATGGTGGACACGATGGCGGGCGACCACCTCGAAAACGATGAAAAGGCGGCGGTCGCCACGTACCTCCGCCACATTCCCGAGGCTATGGTGCCGACGTTCACGGGCGTTATCGTGGCGTGCAGCATCAGCGGCATTTCCATTTCATCCTTTTTCGTATGGATGATCCCGATGGCATTGCTGACGCTTCTGGCGATTTATCTTGTCTATCTGCGCCGCGTGCCGCGCACAGTCGGTGAGACGGGACGCAGTAAGAAAGAGTGCGTACGCCTGCTCTTGCGGAGCTTGTGGTCGCTGCTGCTGGCAATCGCGGTGATTATCGTGTTTTCGCTGCCGACGTGGGCCGTCGTGGCCGTTGTCGCAGCCGTCAACGCGCTGGTCGAAAAATTCTCTGCGCAGGAGGTGCGCGATGCGCTCATCAAGGGCTTTGACCTAAAGTCGCTGCTCGGTATTACGATGACGTATGTCTTCAAGGACCTTTTGATCCTTGGCGGCGTGATCGACGCGCTGCCGACGTATTTCGAGCATCTGCCCATTCCGGCGTTTCTGGTGCTCGTGATCCTGTACGCGTTCGGCACGCTGGTCGCGGGATCGAGCGCCGCGGCCGCGGCCTTTATCCCGCTGGCCTACACCATGATCCCGAACGGCGGCGCGTTTTTGCTGGCGCTGCTGATGAGCGTCAGCTTCGCCTCGAGTCAGCTGAGCCCCACGCACATCTGCACGGCGATCATCTCGGACTATTTCGGCGTCACATTCTTCGCCACGGTCAAAAAGCTCCTGCCGCTGTTTCTGCTCACCGTCCTCATCGCCTGCGGCTACTACATGCTGCTGACGGCGGTATTCTGAAGAAAACAAACAAGGCCTGTGCCAAGCAGCACAGGCCTTGATCGATTTGCTGTAAAGGGAAAATCAAAGGGAAAACAGAGCAAAAAATGCAGACCCTTTCCCCTAAACGGGTATTTCGGGCGATTTCCAGAGAAAAATCAAGATTTGAAAAACACAAAAATACAACTAATTCAATATAAAAAGAAAGGATTCCAAACATTTCTGCTTGAAATCCTAACTTCTGGAGGTGACACCCAGATTTGAACTGGGGAATGAGGGTTTTGCAGACCCTTGCCTTACCACTTGGCTATGTCACCATGTGGAAAAAGGAATGTCATCCTCTAAAAAAGTTAGTGTTTTCAATGCTTTTCGGATTTTTCTCTTGTCCTGATTATATCATAGATGAGTGCTTTTTCAAGGCCTTTTTATTTACAGACCCTTGCTCCAATTTTTCCAAATTTTTGATTTTCTGAGGCGACCTACCCCGTTATGCTTCTGTGCTCAGCGCTAAGATTTTCTCCTCCAAAAATGTAAATTCGACTATCCAAGAACTGTGCTGCTCTTATGAGTGGTGCAGTTCTTTTTATATATTCAACTCACCCAAGAAAGGAGGTATCCCCATGGCGTTCTTCATTTTCTTCGTGCTCTTCGTATTTCCGTTCCTGCAAGCTGGCCCGCTCGATAATTGGGCCTCATTCCTCGCGTGGGCGATTTTCATCATCATTCCGCTCATTGTCACTGTTCTGCTCTGCATCTCATCTACGCACGAAAACGACAACGACAGCAAGAAAAATTGAACCTGAATGTTCAAGTGAAAGGAGGTGTCTCAGATGACCGGAGAAGGCATTGCGCTCTGCATGGAGGTCTTGTTCGTCCTCTTCATTCTCATTGGCTGCATCTAATCACAGCGCCAACTACAGACCTATCCACCAACCTACATTGAAGAAAGGAAGCAAACACTATGTCAAGAAACGAACTTATCGCCAAAATCAAAGCCCTCAACGAATGGGAAGCCATGATGGAAGAGGCCAAAACCGAGGCAGACGCCATCCGCAGCAGCATCAAGGCAGAAATGGAGGAACGAGGTGTAGAGGAATTGCAGGCTGGCAGCTACATCATACGCTGGACCTCTGTACTTTCGAACCGTTTTGATTCTGCTGCCTTTAAGCGCGTGCACGATGACCTCTACAAGGCTTTTACGAAACAGGTCGCATCCCGCCGCTTCTCCATCAGCGCATGAAAAAAGCCCCTTGTCTGACTGCCTACCAAGCCACAGACAAAGAGCTGACCACAACTCACAATGAAGAGGGTACGAGTATTATATCGTGCTCTCTCCTATTTTTCAAGGAGGAATTACCATGAAACAACTGACTTCATATAATCGCGTCGCAGGATATCTCAACAAGCTGTTTGACCTGCTCAATCAGAGATTTTTTGAAAGTGCACTGTCAAGACCCACCATCACTATTCAGTCCACCCCACGAGCGTATGGGCACTTCTCCATGAGAGACGATACATGGGTTTCTGTCACCGGCAGCAGCAATGAAATCAACATTGGAGCCGGTACGCTCGCAAGACCTATCGAAAATATTTGTGCGACGCTGCTTCACGAGATGGTGCATTACTATTGCCATGTCCACGGCATCAAGGACACGAGCCGAGGCAATACCTACCACAACAAACGCTTCAAGGAAGTTGCCGAGAGCCACGGTCTGACAGTGAGCCATCATGAAAAATATGGCTGGACAATCACGGAGCCAAACGATGAACTGCTGACCTTCGTCCTCGAAAACGATTTGAGCGATATTCTTATCACCCGCAATGAGTTCTACGGCGTATCGGTTTCAGGAACAGGAACGCACAGCAATACTCCACCTCTCCCGCCAAAGCCGAGCAGCAGTCGGAAATATATCTGCCCCTGCTGTGGGAACAGTGTTCGAGCCACCAAGAACGTTCACATCGCTTGCTTGGATTGCAAAGAGCCGATGATTCTTGCATCTTGAGATTCAATAAGAAATTATTATAGATTTCCTTTCTCTGAGCAACGCAAGACAAGGGGGCTATCCTTATACCCCGAAGCCGCTGCGAACGATTCTGAGAGGGAAATTGATAGTTATTTATTTATACGGCGAGCAGATACGGCATCACACCCTACTTTTGCTACTGTTCGTAAAATCTAAAGAAAACGAACTGTAAAATCCAGTGCTCACAGGCATTTCCTGAGTTTCACTCTATCTGTTCGTATTCCGCAGCGCCAAAGTTCGTATTCAAGCAGCATTTTCACCTATCAGGAGGCATCTCATGAACAAGAAAACCATCGCTATAACCGCTGAGCAGTACAAGACAATCATCGCCACCATGAAGCAGGGCTTTTCTGGATGCAGACCAAATGAGCGCATCGCAACCGCCTTGATACTCGAAGCCAATCTTGGACTGCGTATTTCTGATATCGTCAAACTGCGCCTTGCTGATATCGTACATGACGGAGGCAGGTATCGTTTGTCCATCGTGGAGCAAAAGACGAAAAAGGCCCGAACCTTTACCGTACCCCTTGCCCTTTACCAGTTCATCCGCTGCTATTGCCTCGACCACAATATCGCTCCCGAGGCAAGAATATTTCCAATCACCGAGCGAGCTGTGCAGAAGAGGCTGCAAAGCGTTTGCTCCTACTTGGGTTACAGTGAGGATATCAGCACGCACAGCTTCCGCAAGTTCTACGCAACAGAGATTTACAACGACAACGGCTACAATATCGTCCTCGTCCAGCAGCTCTTGCAGCACAGTTCCGCCGCAGTCACACAAAGGTATATCGGCATCCAGCAGCAGGAGCTTGAAAAGGCTATCGAGGGTCATTTGATGTTGGAGGTGTAAGGAAAAGAGAAGCCCCCATGCAGAGAATTTATAGACGGGATTCTCTGCATGGGGGAACAATATGCTATAAATGATTCTTAAAACGGCTCAACGATTCCTTGGCGTCTCATCATTGCCTCATACGGCCCATCCTCTTCTTTTGCATGCTGTATCAATCTTTGAATTGCAGCGCTTAATTCCGGTACAGGATAGTATTCGAGCATGTCCTTGTACAGCTTTTGGGATGAATTGGGATAGAGATTGTAATAAAGTGCGGCTTGGTCGATGGTGTCTTGTCCCTGCCCCTTGCTTTGAGAAATCTGGAGGTAAATCATAAAGGCTTCTCCCAAAATCTCACCGAGGCGGTTGTGCTTTACACCATCAAAATACTCTTCAATGATTTGACATGTTATTAAATAGGCGCTATCTCCTCCTTTTTTTAACTCTTCCGTAATGTACGAATCGACTTTCGGAATGATATGTAACGCTTTAAGCCTGTTCTTGACCGGTTCCTCTTTACACGTGTTGTTCTTTTGCTGGTCAACACTAATTGGATAGCCGCAATTGGGACATGCAATTGCGTGTTCACTCACACTTTGCCCACACTCAGGACATCTAATTAAAGCCATTTTGTTATCCTCCATTAGTAAGTAGTGTCATTTGTTCGTTCGAAATTCCACTTGATTTTAACTATTGCTCGCTGTAATGATGTTTTTGTAATGTGCTGGTCAATTAAGTCAACCAGATATGGATAGCCTTCGGTTGACATGATTTTCCCCTTCAAAGACGCTGCATCAACTCCCTCAATCCGGTGTGCCTCTGGTCCCAGAAGAATACCGATACACCTTGAATTGTTAAAATACTTTGAGAGTTTGAACCCCTTTCCATCGTAGTCAAACAGTTCGTATTGTTGTTTAGAAAAACCATTTGCTTTCATTATGGCTTGGAAGATGTTCAACTTAATATCTAAGGCTCCGATAACAACGACAAAATTTTTGCTCGGTATCTCTATTTCTCGAGAAAGGGCAACAAGCAACTCGCTGTATCGGTTATCGTTCAATTGTTCCTCACCGATATCGCAAAATCTCTTTGAAACATCTTTTTCAATATCCTGCGGTTCAGAGAGGGCTGCTGAAATATCCTCAACCGTATTTGTTATGGTTTTCTCGACAATTTCACAAATAGGTTGAGCCTGTTCAACTTCCTCACGTTGAGGAAGTGCTGATAGGATTTTCTCGAAATGCTGACCATCAGACAATAGAGCCTTTGGAATTTCGGCCATAAATCCGTGAGTAACAATTGAAGACCTTACATCTGCTCCAAACGGGTCCTTAAAAGACGTCAGAAAAAGAAGGTCCTTTGCACGAGTAATAGCCACGTAGAAAAGTCGCCTTTGTGCTTCTAAGTCCTCCTCTGTATGAATGAAATAGTCGTTAGGCAGTATTCCGACCTGAACGCCAACGATGAATACGACCTTGAATTCCAATCCCTTTGCTCTATACATCGTAAGGAGATTGACAGCGTTGTAGTCTGAGCTTTTTGCAACATCGCCCATACCAATTGAAAGCCGCAGGTATTGTAAAAACTGCTCGAGATTTACATTCTCAAAGGCATCTTCATAGTTTTTAGCAATATCAAACACTTGTAGGACAAATCGGTATTGCTCAGGGAATGTGGCATCATACTGCTTGCTTTCCATAAATGCAATATACGATGCAATGATTTGGGTTGGTGTCCAATCCTTTGCTCGATTTAGCTGGGTAATTAAACTGTATCTTTCCCTAAACTCATCACAGTTCTCAAAGCTCACATCAGAAAGGTATAATACATCTATCCACCGCAAGTCAGAATAATTGCAGTCCTGCCCAAACTGGTCACAATAGGCAGCTTTTGCGTCAAGAAATGCAAAATTGTCAAAGCAGTTGTTTGGAAAGTTTATTGCATTCCCAATTTCAATTACTGAGTTGAGTTTGACAATGGATTGAAGGACGCTGATAAATCTGCTATATTGGGCATTTTCGTCTAATTCGCATTGGCCGCATTCAATTCCCAATCTGTTTAGCTCGTCCTTTATCGGCTCTGCTTGGTCATTTGTTCGAAAGAGAACTGCAATATCAGTAGGATTGTATTTTCCTTTATCAATCAGGTCCTTAATCTTTGCAGCAACATATTTTGCTTCCGCTTCTTGGGAGTATAGACGTTTGAAAATAGGATGAAACGACAATGGCCGTGCAGCTTTTATCTCTTTCGGAATGCGCTGATGATTTTTCTTGATAACATCATTCGCCAAACTAATGATTCCATCTTGAGAACGGAAATTTTCCTCGAGCTTTATCAGTTGGTACTCTTTTGATGCGGCCTTTTTTCGAATGTATTCCGGTTTGGCTCCTCGCCATTCATAGATTGCTTGGTCATCGTCGCCGACTAAGCACACATTCGTTTCTGGTGTTACTATCAAATCAAGCAGCCGATTTTGTGCCTCATTTGTATCCTGATACTCATCAACGAAAACATATTTGTATTGACTTGAAATGACATCTCCTGCTTCTTTCTCTGAGGAAAGCAAGCAAACGGGAAGCCAAAGCATATCCTCCATATCGACCAAATTGTGTTTCTTCATTTCTGCCGAATACTCATTGAAAATCAAGTCATATTGGTCAATATGGTGGACTTCTTCAAAGCTCTTGCATTGCTTGATGTACTGCTCTAACTCATTTCCAGCTACACCGTCGATATGATGCTTTTTCAGAATTGAGTCAATGGTCGCCTTTTTTTCAGAATTCTTTGCAATAGTGACAGGCCCTGAAAAGCCTAATGCTGTATTGAATCTTTTTACTATCTCTAACCCAAAGGCGTGAAATGTCTTGACACATACTTTTGCGCCGAGATTTGGGTCCTCTTTGCATATTCTCTTTTTCATCTCTTGAGCAGCTTTATTGCTAAAGGTTAGTGCAAGAAATTCTTCCGGCTTAACCCCTTTTTTCCAAAGAGATGCGATGCGCAACGCGATAACTGTTGTTTTCCCGCTTCCTGCGCATGACAGAACTACAATTCTTCGTGAAGTGCTATCAATGACGCTCTGTTGCTGCTCTGTAAGTTCCACTATGTTCCCACCTTTGTTCCGAAGTCTGCATTCACTGACAATAAACCACTCTAATGTTGCATCCGTAGTTGCTTCCCATTCCTCCACCGGTCACGCTCGATACATATACCTTATAAGAGCCGGTTTTGTTCATCAGGTTGCAAAAAATCTGATAATTGTGCTCTTTTGCAACATAGCCGATTTGCTCTCCGCCTGTTGTACATACCTTAACAGCGTGATTGTCGTAGGGATTTGATGGCTCTGGAATAAACACCAGTTCTTGTCCGCTTTTTAGGCGAGCAACTGTTCTTTGACGACTACCAAAGGTGACTCCTGCTACTTTCATATAGAACTCGCTCATAACTGCTCCTCCTGTTGACTTTGCCAAAAGCATTAACACTTTTCTGCTTTCGTGTAGCAATTTTGTTGATTTATTGTAACAATAACATAAAATATAAGATTATTCAATATATTACAACAACAATTATGCGCCTGTTAACAAATTTGCATAAGCTATCATAACATTGAGGTGATGTTATGAACGAAGAATTTGTCAGGGAACGCATTACACAGTTACGGTTAAGAAAGAATGTCTCTGAGTATCAAATGAGCTATGACCTTGGGCATAGTCGGGGCTACGTTTATAACATTTCCTCTGGAAAGTCCCTCCCGCCGTTCAAAGAGTTTTTTGCCATCTGTGATTATTTTGATATTACGCCCTCGCAGTTCTTTGATGACGGGGAAAAGAATCCTGAGCTGGTACAAAAAGCACTTTCAGGAATGCGTGAGCTTGATGATGAAGACCTCCTTATGCTCATCGGAATAATCAATCGGCTGCACAAGAAAAAGTGAACATCAACATTCAATTTCTCACCGGTCTAAGCATCGGTGAGTTTTTTGTTGTCATTTTCTCAAAATAGTAGTAAAATATATGTTGCATTCCATAATACTGACATATATTTGTTGATTTTCGAGAAAAGAGGAGAATAACATGATATATGCTTTATTGATTTTCTTCGCAGGATCGTTTGGTACAGCAATCTTCAATCAGGGTCTGTTCGGAAATGCTTTATCTACCGTTGTCGTTTTTCTTCTTGTAATTCCCGTCGTATTTGCGATTGGTGGAACAATTTTGGCTAACAAGGAAGAAGAACAAAAGCAACAAGCAGAGTTCGAACGAAAACAAAGAGTTAAGCGAGGTCATCTTGAAGACGCTCTAACTCCACAGCAAAGGCTTGTTTGGGATTCTCTACACAAGTATCGTTATAACGATGCTTTGACATGGAATATTATCAACAGAACTAAAAAAGAACATGAACTGAAAATGTGGAGTTGGAAGTACAACAAGGAGTTAAAAGAAAAATATTTTGCTTCTTACTGTAAAGCTGAGAGAGAAGGTGATTTCTTAAAAGCAAAAGTTGACTATACCACATATACGTATTACGAACGTAATACAGACAATGAGGCTAAAGAACTCAAGAAAATCGGACTTCTTGACAAATATGGGAATTATACCTTTTGGGATAATTTTCCCGATAATTGGAAGTTGTCTGATGAAGAGTTGGAGGCATTAGATTATGAGGACGAAGATTGAAAGGAGGCGAGGCGTATAACTATCGAAGGTTACTTGCTTTGCTTCGAAATTGCAATTGCAATTCTGTGGCTCATTGGTCGTAGCAAGTAAGTTTGGCAAATTGTGCCTGTTTTACATTAAAAGGCCTCGCAGTAATGGATTCTAAAAACTTCCCATCACTGCTTTACTTATCTTTGGACGTAGTAGGAAACACTGACAAGTACATCATTTGCGATTCTCTGAAAAAGCAGAAAGGTTGTGATACTTTGGCTTACTTCGCAATTGGTCTTCCCATCGCTATTTTAGTTCGATTGTTTGCGGGAGTTCCCTTATTCTGGTTTATTGTAATTCCTATTACAATTCTCACATTCATTGGAATTGCTAAGATGGATACGGATTCAATATTGTATTCCAGAAAATATAAAGATGGTAAATCTATTGACTCTTTAGCTATGGCTAAAAAGTATTATGAAGAATACTGTCGATGGGATGAGAAATATGAATATAAACATCTCTGTGAACAACAGAAATATTTTTGGAAGAAAATAAGGAGGGAACATCCAGTAACTCAGATTTATCTTAAAGATGGTTCTGATGTGTGTTGCGATTATGTAACTTGGAATGAACGGCTTCAGGAAATTCATCTTCATGACAATAATCGGGAAGAACACAAAATTGTACGTTATGAAGACATCGGTTCAATCCGTGTCTGTTAAGCGAAGTCTTGGTAACGCTGCATGACCTCTTATTACACCAAAAGCCCCGCAGTAATGGTTTCTAAAAACTTTCCATCACTGCGAGGCTTTCTCTCTGCCCATCCTGAACAGGTTTGAGCTACAAAAAAATCTATGATACGTCAGAGTAGTACTTTATTCCATTTTGTATGTCTTGCAAGCCTAAAACACTTTTCACGATGTGAGGAAATGCCTTGCTTTTCCTATGTAAATCCTGATTTTGATGTGCGCATAAATTCTGTTTTGTATGTATAGGTAATTATAGTATACATAGAAAAGAGAATCCTATATTCGCTGTTAACTTATGAAAAGGGCATGCATTACATAGAAAAACTCAAGATAAGGGGTAGTGTTTTCACTTTAGAGGTCAATTATCGTCATCATCTAAGTCTTCATCTTCCAAATCACTCAATCCTGCTGACCAATCCTCGGTTTCAGTATCTCGGAATTTAGAGAAGAGGTCTTCTTCAACTGAGTTCATTGATAGGGCACGATAATCTCTCAATTCTTGCAATGTTGAAAATACCAATTCAGGCTGGTCTCTTTTGTGTGGAGGCATATAGACACAATAAGCACGGACAATCTCTTTTATCTCATCTCCATGGAATAGCATCATGGTATTTGTTCTGCTGCGCTTTTTGAGAGTGTGACGGCTTTTATCAATGCTGTAACATAACCTCTCTCGAAAGGCATGGAGAAAAGCGGTTAAGATATCTTGGAATTCCTCCAATTCCAAACGCCCATCTCCCTGAGTATAAATAGCATTGACACGTTCGAGCTCATCGGCATACTTTTTCTCAATAGGGGTTATAGTAAAGTGCTTCTTGTCGATGTGGTCCTCAAATGTTTCATAGAAGTATTGTTCACGCAATGCAAGGAACTCTCTACAGGTCTTAGGCTTCTGATAAGCTAAATACTCTGACTTGAGTTGCAATTCATCCAGTGCCTTTTTGATAATTGGCTTTACTTCATCGGCTTCATATTCGCCGCCGCCTTTGGCTGTGTAGTAGCTGCGAGTTTTGATAAGGCCCTTCGCTTCAAGCTTTTTTAGTTGGGAATTGACAATAGAGGACAACCTTGCGAGTATTAGTTCTGCGGTGAACTCTGCAACCTCGGGGTCATATTTCTTGGAGGACTCACTGCACTCACCTGCCCAAATCAAGCCTCGGTATAGCTTGGAACGGTAAAAGCAAGTCGTGACGAATCCTTGCTTACTATCAAAATCATTGCAGCAGGTAATAGCTCTATCCAGAATGAGACGGTCGATGCCGGTCTCTGTGTAGTAGTCCCTTGACCTTACATCGACAATAGCATCGCCGATATCTATAATGAGCCGTGCTTCTTCTGCGCGCTTATAGTCTTGCTCTTCTCGTTCTGCTTTTGTCAATGGCGTCAAAGTAATGGAATTGTTTGCGTGGATGACCATTTGGTACTTTTCTTGGATGCGCTCTTTTTGCCTGTCACGACTTAACCGTCTCTGTGCAGGTTTTATATCTAAGGCCTCGCACATTTGGGTGTAGCTCTAAAATTTTCTTGCTTTTCTTAGTTGCTTCATGGCAACCTCCTTGTTCATTTTATTAAAAAATACCCTTGCCGAATGTGCTCGACAAGGGTACTATTAAGGGCGCTGTTGTGGTGGTTATTACACAGACTTTTGCGTGGCTTTCAGTAACATTGCAGCACATTCGGAGTGGCTTTATCTTCTTATTTTAAAGCAAGTATAGCATTATATGTGCAATACTGTCAATAAGCTGACGAAAATATGTGCGATATCACTAATTCTGGCGATGGCTTTTGACTGGATAGTACCTCAAGAGAGGAAAGAAAAAATATGGACTTTCCAGCAGGTCGTTTTGCGAATGACGGAATGTGATTTCTGTGCATTTTTAACAAATTCGGCGCAATCGAGAGCTGCCGGTTGAAATGAGCTTGGCGGGGGAGAAGCTGTCGTGCTGTTTGGCGATGTGCTCTTCATCAAGGTCAACGTATCGCTTGGTCATACGCAAATCAGAATGCCCCATAAGGTGCTGCAAACTGAACAGGTCTCCGCCATTCTTGAGA
>ULWW01002980.1_pt1 | contig 23568 bp, 31 predicted proteins | sample 1960741 | NCBI WGS metagenome assembly ULWW01 (sample SAMEA4835823, study PRJEB28245) | human gut metagenome | biome: gut microbiome; material: fecal sample | place: Denmark | collected 2008
GTCGCCCACCATTACTAAACTAGATAAGAGTAGAGTAGATATAGGTGGAGGAGCCGCGCGCGCGAGGAGCCCCCAAAGGGTTGACCATGATCCGGATTTTGGAGAGGTCATTAAGGCCTTTAGCGACAACATCAATCCCGTCACGCCTTTTCAGGCCGAGGACCTGATGCACCTATACGAGGAGTATGGCAAAGACAGGGTAATCTGGGCGATCCGAGAAGGTGCCAGAAATAATGCTAGGAGCATCCGTTACGTAGAGCGGGTCCTTGAACACTGGCGTCGAGGGGACTCAGGACCAGGGACTAAGGCGCAGCCAAAATCGGCGGCAGATCTTTATGCCTCCATGGCAGCGGTCATTCCTGATGAGGGCGATGATCCGGAGAAAATTGCAGCGTGGATGCAAGAGGAAGGAGTGGATCTAGATGCCATCACAAAGAGCAGCGGCCATGGCGCTGATTAAGGCCTGCTATCCCAAGTTCACGGACGTGCAGGGGGAAGCCTATGCCCAGCTGACGGCAGACATCCCCGAGGGAGTACTGGCCCAGGCGGTCAAGAACGTGATAAAGGTCAGCCGCTATGTGCCGACCATCGCAGAAATCCGCGACGAAGCGGGCAATATCCTCAAGGCGGCAACCAGGACAAAGGCACTAATCCCAGAAGATGAGTGGGAAAAGGTGCTCAAGGCAATGGCCCTAATCGGCCCTTACAGAGCGCCAAAATGGGAGTGCGATACCACTGCTGCAGCGGTCAAAAAAATCGGCTGGATGACGCTCTGCGGGGCTGATATGAGCAGTCTGCCTTATCTAAGGGCCCAATTTTGTCAGACCTGGACAAAAATCAGAGACGCTGCCAAAATGCAGCGCCGTATGGATGCCACGCTGCAGAGCCAGGCGGGCATTGCCATTGTGACCAAGCTGACAAAGACGTTGGGAGCAGGAAATAAAAAGTGTCTGGAAATAGGAAAATGATGAGGAGGGAGAGCCTTGAATAAGATTTTTTTGCTAGGCCGGCTTGTACGTGATCCGGAAGTACGGGTAACGCCTACGGAACGCACCGTATGCACTTTTACCCTGGCGGTTGATCGTCCCTTCACTGCGAAGAACGGCCAACACGAGGCGGACTTTATCAATATCGTAACCTGGAACAAAACCGCTGAACTATGTGGGAACAGCTTGCTCAAGGGACAAAGGGTCCTTGTGGAAGGACGGCTGCAGATTAGATCATACGATGATAAAGGAGGCCAGAAGCGCTGGATAACGGAAGTAATTGCAGACCGAGTGGAATTCATCGAGCCCCGAGAAAAATCTGCTCAGAACGCAAATGCGGCGGCAAGCGGCCCTATGGATGTGTTTGGCGAAGGTGGCAATCGCACCAGTCAGCCATCTAAGCCGCAACCGAAGATAGAAGAGCAAAATTACTTTGACGAAGAAATCCCATTCTAGGAGGGAGTTATGATGACAAAAAACCGAGGACCGGAAGGCCCGACAAAAGACGATATTGCATGGTATCTAAAGGTAATCGCCGGTCAAAAAAAAGAAATCCAGAGACTGCAGGAGCTCAAAGGCGGAAGCGAGCTGAAAACCCTGAAAAAGGAAAACCTCCGGCTCAGGCAAAAATTGGACCTGATGCCAACAAACGTTGACCTTGGATGCGGCACACCAAAACCCCTATATGAGCTATTTGATGCAACGGGGATGACCTATTACGCGCTGGGCAAAGCAAGTGATATCCCTGCTCAGAACGTTAAAAAGACCATCGACGATGGAGCCAATATCCGCATTGAAACGGCAATAAAGCTCACTAGCACCCTTGGCGTCACGCTGTCCGACGTGCTCTGGGGCGTGGGGCGTCCCAAAGAATCAACTCCTGAGGCAGGGAGGGACAGCAATGACTAACAGCAGAAGAAAGGGTGCAAAGGGAGAGCTCGAAGTCGCTAGGCTCTGCAGGGCGGAAGGCTATGAGGCCCGCCGTTCAGCGCAGTTCTGTGGAAACACCCCTGACGGCACGGCTGACGTGGTAGGCCTGCCCGGCATCCACATCGAGGTCAAGCGTGTGGAGCACCTCAACATTGATGACGCCCTTGACCAGGCACGGAGAGACGCGGCAAAGACGAAGGGGAACATCCCAACAGTTTTTCATCGCAAAAACGGGACCAAGTGGAAGGTCACCATGGATGCAACGGACTGGTTCAAGCTATATCGTGAATGGGAGGCAGGCAGAAATGATTGAACCACTGATTTATTCCTATCGCTTGGATAGTGAACATATTCTTTACCGCAAGGTCAAGGACGGCCTTTGGGGTATCGCTAAGGGGACTGACAGCGTTTTCAATCCTCAAGACGTGAAGAAGTGGTACGATTCACGCATCAAAGCCATGACTGCTATGAAGAGAATAGAAAAATAATCGTTGGAGGTGCAGCATGGAGCCAATGACAAGAAGGAGCCATCCCTTATCCAGGCAGGAAATCAAGGAAATCATGAGGATGCCCGTTCCTATTTTCAGGGAATGGATCATGACCTATTCCATGACGGTTTACAACCTGGGGGTTGACGATTGCAAGGAAATCCTGCATGACGAGTTCGGCTTTGGAGAGAAAAGGATGCAGCGCTTCATGGGACGGCTCAAGGAAAAGCATCAGAAGGTGTTGAAGGGAGATGGGACCGGAGATGGTGGAAAAGATTTATAGAAGCCGTGTCAAATATGCCCTTGAGCACGCTTACGAATTGCGGGCCAACCTTGACATCCTTAGAGATGAAATTATTCAGGAAACCGCTGTCCTGCGCGTGGATCCATCGCCAAAAACGACTAGATTTGGACCTGAAGTCGGCGGTGGAGGCGGGGTGAACAAGAGCCCGGAAGAAGCTTTTTGTCTGTGCAAGGAAACGGCCACGGAACAGCTCGAAGGGAAGAAACAACGCTACCATGACCAACGTTTGTTGCTCAAACGGGTGGAACAGGGACTTAGACGCCTGCCGGGGGACTACGAAAAAATCCTCAGATGGAAAGCTGGATTTGATCGGCATCGACTGACCTGGCATCAAATTGGAAACAGGCTCAATGAGGACTCCAGCTACTGCAGGAGGCGCTACGACGAAGGGATTGATATCTTAACCGGGATTGTGTACGGTGCTGAAGCTTTCCCAGTCCAGGGAGTACTGGAAATGGACACGAGTCAGGACCAGGAGGAAATCCTAGCGACAGATTTCGACAAAAATCGACAGGAATAGGCAATTTTCCATAGTATAATGGTAGTATGAGAAAAGGGACGAGGGAAGCAGTGATGTTTCCCCGTCCGCCACAACGGCGGCCTTACAAGGCACCTCCTTTTTTGATAGGGCATCAGGTTATCCTGGTGCTTTTTTTTATTTCGAAAATGGTTGCATTTATTGGAGTCTAATCATGAAGATCATCGAAAAGAAGACAGACGGATTAATTCCATATGCAAACAATCCCAGACATAACGATGACGCGGTTCAATACGTGGCCAATTCCATCAAGGAATTTGGCTTCAAGGTGCCTATCGTCGTTGACCGGAATAATGTCATTGTATGTGGGCACACCAGACTGAAAGCAGCCAAATTGATAGGATTGGCAACTGTTCCATGTGTAGTTGCTGATGATTTGACGCCGGAACAAATCCAGGCATTTCGTCTGGCCGACAACAAAGTGAGCGAGGCTGCTTCCTGGGATGATGATTTAATGACCGATGAATTGCGCCAGCTCGATGACATGAACCTTGATTTTTCCATGGACGACTTCGGCTTTGATTTGTCCAACCTCAATCCGGCAGATGATGCAGCCGAAGAGGAAATGACGAATGAACGGCAGCGGACCATGGAAGCATACAACCTTGTTGATTATGATCCAGCCCGAACAGCTGGCTTTTACCAGATGCCCCTTCTCCATGCTAGCAAGGGGATTCCCTCTGAGCTTGTAGGATTCAACTATATGTTAACGACTGACCCACAGCCGGGTGTAGGAATTCACTTCTATGTGGACGATTATCAGTTTGAACGGGTTTGGAACCAGCCCCAGAAGTATTGTGAAAAGCTAGCAGCCTTTGAATATGTACTGACACCAGACTTTTCTCTCTATCTGGACATGCCAATGGCTATGAAAGTATGGAATGTGTACCGGTCCAGACTCATTGGACAGATATTGCAGGACATGGGCGTCAATGTCATTCCAACACTATCCTGGGCCGAAGAAGCGACGTTCCAGTTTTGTTTTGACGGTATCGAGCCGTGCGGCGCTGTCAGTGTTTCGACCATCGGCGTCAAACGTGACGAAACCGCGTCAAGAATCTGGAAGGCCGGCATGGATGAAGCTATGAGGCGCCTGAAGCCGTCGACTATCGTCGTATATGGCGGCGACATTGGGTATAAATTTTCCTGTAAGGCAATTTACTTTGAAAATGTAGTGACAGAGAGGATGAAGGGAACGAAAACTCGTGGGCGGACGTGGAGCCAGTAGCGGAATGAATATTAAGGGAAAGCCGTATGGAAGCGAATACCATACGATTAAGATAAATGGGAAGCCTCTAAAAGTAGGAAATGTAAAATTCATTACTCAAAACAAAACTGGTTCGGTTACAGCACCCCTAGAAACAATGACTCGTGGAAGGGTATATGCAGTGATTGACAGTGTAGGACGAGTAAATACCATTACTTATCATGATACAAATGGGAAAAGAACAAAGAGTATTAATTTGTTACATGCTCATAAGAATATTAAAGGCCCCCATGTTCATGTCGGATATTATCATGAAGAAGGCGGTACTCGATGTCTTACTTCTAAAGAAAAAGCTCTTATTGCATCTATATTAAAAATATGGAATAATAAAAGAGGCAAGTAGTGGTATTAGAAGGATTACGCCTTGATAGAGGAGACCTCGGTGCGACTCCGAGCGCTTGCTGAAGCAGAGTCAGAAATGGCCCTGCTTTTTTGTTGCCTGAATTTACCTGGGAGGTGGTGAGATTGTAATGCCAAAACCAAAAGGGGACCTGACAGATAAACAGCGGCTTTTTGTGGCTGAATATGTAAGGACTAAGAATGCCACGCAGGCAGCACTTTTTGCAGGGTACTCCAAGAAGACTGCTAAAGTAGTCGGAGCGCAAAACTTATCAAAACTTAACATCCAGAAGGAAATCGCAAAGAAACTAAAAGCGATTGAATCCGAGACAATCATAGGGGCCAAAGAAATCAGGGAACGGCTTACAAAAATCGCACGCCGGGAAGAATTCGAGGAAGTGCAGATTGTCAGCCGAAAAGGGAACTCCAAAAACAAGGATGTTAAGCTCATAAAAGAGCGCACTAAGGTCCGTGATGCATTGGATGCATTAAAAGTCCTCTTGCAGGATGAAGAACTGAAACAAAAAGACGATGATGAGGTTCGAATCATCGACGATTTGGAAGGTGAAGACGATGGTAGTTATCAAACTGAGTAATCTTGTTGCGCCTCACTTCTGGAAGTTACATCGGGATATCAAGCGTCATGCCCATACCTATTACTGGCTGGAGGGCGGCCGTGGCAGTACCAAATCATCGGTGATAAGCCTGGAAATCCCACAGATCCTTCTTCGGAACCCAGATTGCCACGCCGTCATTTTGCGCAAGGTTGGGAACACTATCAAAAACTCTGTGTATCCACAGATGCAATGGGGCATTGATGCGTTAGGACTTGCCAGTAAATTCCGCTTTAAGACTAGCCCGCACGAAATCACCTATATGAAGACGGGACAGAAGATTCTTTTCTTCGGCGTCGATGACCCGCAGAAAATCAAATCTGTCAAGCTACCGTTTGGCTATATTGGTGTTGCCTGGCTGGAAGAACTGGACCAATTCAATGGGATGGAGGAAATCCGGAACCTAAACCAGTCGTTATTGCGTGGTGGCCCTAAATTCTGGGAATTCTGCAGTTTCAACCCGCCGAAAAGTCAGAACAGTTGGGTGAATGAGGAAAAATTGTTTGATGATCCAGATCGGCTGGTCCATCATTCGACATATTTAGGCGTTCCCCGCAAGTGGCTTGGCGAGCGTTTCTTTGAGGATGCTAAAAAGCTGAAATCAAAGAACGAGATGTCCTACCGCCATGAGTACCTTGGCGAGGTTACGGGCACAGGCGGTGCTGTTTTTGAGAACGTCGAAGATATGGTCATGACAGACGAGATGATCGGGCAGTTCGATCATCGTTATTTTGGCCTTGACTTTGGTTTTGCTGTGGATCCCTTGGCCTTTGTGGCCATGCATTACGATGCCAAACACGAAGATCTTTACATCTGGGACGAAATCTACGAACAAAAACTGACGAACTCTCAAGCGGTAGCACGCATCAGCAAGATCATCCTGCCCAAGGAACTGGTCCGCTGCGACTTGGCGGAACCCAAGTCAATCAAAGAGATGCGGTCCCTTGGGATGAACATCATCGGGGCGCCCAAAGGTCCTGACAGCGTGGAATACGGCATCAAATGGCTGCAGGGACTGCGGCATATCTACATCGATAAAAGGCGGTGCCCCAACACGTACCGCGAGTTTGTCACCTACGAATACGAACGGAACCGGCAGGGCCAGTATATCAGCGCCTATCCAGATAAAGACAACCATGCCATCGACGCGGTCCGCTATGGCTGCAGCGGCGTGATGCCCGTACGGACCGCCATCCGGACGGCCAGATTTGATTATTGAGGTTCATCATGAGCAATCTAATAAGCAATATGTACCGATTGATGCGGGATTCCTACTATGGGGACGGTGGCTATCGCGGTCCCTATCTGATCCCGCACAAACGGGAAACAGAACAGAACTACAGGGAACGGCAGCAGACGGCCTATTACCTGAATCATTTTTCCTTGATCGTGAACGCCCTTGTGAATCCAATCTTCAAAAGGACGCCTCTGCGGGACTGGAAAGGCACCGGCAGTCCCATTGCAGAGGCCTTTTTGGAAGATGTGGATGGTGCGGGCAATGATATGGACAGCTTCATGCAGTCAGCCGCTTTGTCAGCCAAACTGTATGGAGCTGTTTTCATTGTGGTAGAAAATTTCCAAGCCATGGACCTGCCCGTCTCCATGGGAGAGGCATTAGCACAGCGGAAATTCCCTTACGCTTATACGCTGGATCCTGATCGGGTGGAAGGCGTGAGCATCGACAAAAACGGACGGATCCTATCAATCCGTTTCCGAGATACAGCCGTCAATAGCACCATGGGCGATGACAAGGAGCGGACGGTGTACTTTGATACCCAAAAGTGGGCGGTGTATGAGGACGGGGCACTGGTGTCTGCTGGTGACCATAATCTTGGTGAAGTTCCGGTGGTCTGGTTCCCCAGCCAGCACGTCAAGAATGGGGAACTCACACCGACGCCGGAACTCTATCCCATTGCCGGGATTTCCTGCAGCCTGTATAATCACTGCTCTTGGCTGACAGAAATCCTAAGAAACCAGACGTTCCCGCTTCTGACATTTCCCAGTAAGGAGGCATCGGACCTCATCATCGGCAACAACAACGCCCTGTGCTATGACGGGGATACGGTCCGGTTTCAGCCGGGCTTCATTTCTCCGCCCAGTGATCCTGCTGCGCTGCTGCAGGCCCAGATTAAAACCATGGTAGAAGAGATGTACCGCATGGCAGGCCTTACTTTTTCTACAACGACGAAGCAGGAGGCAAGCGGCATTAGTCGGCAGTGGGAGTTCGAACGGACAAACCAGCGCCTTGCTGCCTTTGCCAAACGTTGTGCGGCGGCAGAACGGAAGATCATGGCGCTGGTGGCCAAATGGATGGGGCTGGAACTGGAATACACGGCGACCTACTCCAATGACTTCGGCATTACGGATGTGTCCACGGAACTAAAAAATGCGCAGGCCGTCCTTGATATGCAGCTGACGGGAAAGGTCAAAACGGAAGTGGCACGGCAGGTCCTTGCAGCCTATGTCCCAGAACTTCCAGCGGAGCGCTTTGATGCCATTATTGCGGACATTGAAAAGGAAGCAAGTGAGGCGGCTTACAATGAGGCCCCTCAGCCCCCTGAACAGCTGGAACCAGAGGATGAAGAGGAACCAGCGGAAGAATAGGTGAACCATGGATGAACTGCAGCGGCAACTAAAGGCCTTTTCCAAAACCTACGGACTCCGAGGCCAGATGATGGAAGATCGCATCAAGGCACTTCTGGCGCAAGGAAAAAGCCCTAAAGAAGCAATCGAACAGACGTTCAAGGAGTTTGGCGTCGAAGAATGGCTAGATGCCAATGTGTCAAGCGTCCTTGTTGCAACGGCAAAAGACGCCTTGGGGGCAGACCTTGTGGGAGAACTTTCTGGAGCCGTTCTCCTGGAAGCCCTGTCGAACCCTTGGGACGGAAGCGGCTTGACGCTATCAAAAAAGATTCATGGCACCTCGGAAAGCATGAAGGAGGTCATTGTTGAGACGGTACAGAATCAGATCCGGCTCAATAAGACCGTGAAGGATACAGCCCAGGCCCTCTATGACGGGTATCAGCACGGCAGCATAGTCCGGCAACAGGACCTGCCCAAATACATGGACGACCTGATGCGCTGGACAAGACGGAGCCGGGAGAACCTCACGGAGGCAGAGAGGCGGGACCTGCAGCGGGCCATCCGAAAAGTGCAGGCCCAGGCCGATGAACTGATTGATGACAAAAGCACATACAATCACTTTAGGACGTCTTTAAGAACTCTCCTTGATAGAATAGACAAGGGAAGCGAAAAAAGCGTTCAGAAAGCAATTTCAGCGGCTATAGAGGAAAAAAGTCGCTATGTAGCAGAGCGGATTGCACGGACGGAAGCTGCCAGGGCAAGATATGATGCTTTCATTGCCCGTTATGGGGAAGATGACAGCGTTGTGGCCTATAAATGGACCCTTGGCAGCCGGCATCCCGTGGAAGATATCTGCGATATGTACGCCGAGGCGGACCTCTACGGCCTTGGAAAGGGCGTTTTCCCCAAGGACAAGGCGCCGGTTTGCCCAGCCCATCCCCACTGCCTTTGCCATTATGCGCCCGTCTATGAAAGCGAGATTGAGGGCAGAAAGCCGTCAAAGGACATAGAAGCTAACGGCAATGCTTGGCTGAAAAAACAACCCCTCACGGTTCAGGAGAAAATCCTAGGCGTCAAAGGTAGGCTGGAATGGAAAGCCGGCAGGGCGTCGTGGATGGAAAAGGCTAGGAACTTGTCTGATGTGTTCGGACAGACGGAAAGCAGGCTAAAGCCTGTACTTCTGAATTCAAAAAATGCTATAATAACATCAAGAAGGTTTCCTAAAATTGCGGGCAAATATAAATATACGCAAAATGATCTCGACGAAATTTGTAAAAATGAATTAGGAAATGTTAGATTTACTGTCCATCCAAAATACAATGGGAGAATTGTAGATCAGGGACGAACTGATGCAACCCGTCTTCCAAGTGGTAGGATTGTCATAAAGGATATTTTGATTGGCAGGCAAGCCTTTGGATCCCGAGAAAGCTTGTTGGATTCTTTAATCCATGAAGAATTAGAAGCTAGAATTTGGGTAAAAAGCAACTACAGTTCTAGATTCAAGAGATTAAGCCAAGGCAGTGATGTTAAAAGGCATGGATATATTAATATAGCGATACAACGCTTTTTCAGGCTGAAGGGGTGGGACTATGGAAGAGTGGGACAAAATTGAAAAAACTATATTTACAGGCAATAAAGAAACGGTGAGTAATTTAAGATGTCCAGAGTGTGGGCATAAGTTGGAGATTGAGTTTACAAAGGAAACAATGTCTTTATCAATTACTTGTTCAGGATGTGGAAGAATGTCAAGATCTAGCGGATGCTTTTACGTCCCTAGATTTTTAGAAAGCACGTAAGAAAAAAGCCCTCTGTTTCGGCAGCGGGCTTTTCTTATGCCAGAAAGGAGGCAACATGAAAAAGCATAAAGTCAAAACATTGGGCGAAGGAATCTTGAAGGATATTACTCGGCTGATTGTGGAGACCGATGAAGAAAACCCTGTTCCCATCGTTGTTATCACAGCCGATGATATAGAGCAAGCAGACGGCTATCTCGTGAGATTAAGACCAAAATATAAGAACGAATGAGCAGACCTTCGGGCCTGCTTTTTTGATGCCCAAAAAGGAGGAAGTATGAACGCAATGATTACACTTGTGCAGGTAGGACTGATTCTAGGAAAGTGCTTCGGCATGCTGCCTGATTGGAACTGGTTTGAAGTCCTTATGCCACTTGAGATTTATTTTGGCATTTGTTTCGTGGCTGGTATCGCCGAAGCCATACAAGAAAGGAAATAGTTTCGGCCTGGCGCCGATCTATATACATTATTTGCCCCAGGCGGGCAGGAGGAAAACATATGTACACGTTGGAACAAATCTTTGCGGCCCTTGGCGGGGTGGAAAACGGCGGCGCCATGGTGGCGGATCTGCAGGCCCTCATCACTGGCGCCCGGAACGAAGCTGCCGCGAATCGGGTGGAACGGAACAAGGTGCTGGACGCCCTCGGACTCCGTGGCAGCGACAATCCTGAAGCTTCCCTGAATAACCTCAAGGCGACTCTGGACGCCCTGAAGAAAACGGGCAACCCGGAAACGCTGGGCAGCCAGATGCTGGCCCTTCAGGCACAGGTAAAGGAGCTGACGGATAAATATGCTGCTTCTGAAGAAAAAGCCAAAGTCGAACACCAAAAGCGCATCAACACGGCCATGCATTCTGCATTGCAGAGCGCCCTCACGAAGGGCAATGCGCTCAATCCGGAAGCCTTCATCAAGCTGTTGACGGACCAGGTGACCGTTGGAGAGGATGATTCCCTGACCATGAAGGTTGGGGACCAGGCTGTTTCCATTGAGGAAGGTGTGAAGGGCTGGCTTGAGCAGAATCCCTGGGCAGTAAAGAATACGGCTTCCGGCGGTGCTGGCAGCGGCAGTGCTGGAGCACCGAAAAAAGTGTACACCCATGATGATCTCAAGGGCATGACGCCGGAAGAGATCAACGCTCATTGGAATGAAATCAAAGACAGTATGAAAGGATGATTGAAATGGCAATTTCTACATTTATCCCGGCCTTGTGGTCTGCTAGACTCTTGGCACACCTTGACAAGAACCTTGTCCTTGGCAACCTCGTGAACCGCGATTATGAAGGCGAAATCAAAAACGTTGGCGACCGCGTCAAGATCAATCAGATTGCAGACGTCACCATCAAGGATTACAAAAAAGGCACTGACCTTGTGTATGACGACACCGACGGCACGCCGACGGAACTCATTATTGACCAGCAGAAATACTTTGCCCTCAAGGTCAACGATGTGGACGCCGCCCAGGCGAACATCAACCTCATGGACCGAAGCTTGGAACGCGCTTCCTACGCCCTGCGTGATGTGATTGACCAGAGAGTAGCCGGCCATGCCAAGGAGGCAGGTACAACGCTCACCGTAAAGGATATGGAAGCTCCGGAACAGGCTTATGAAGCCATCGTAAAATTGGGAACAACCCTTGATGAGAATAACGTGCCCAGAATCGGCCGTTGGCTCGTCATTCCTCCCTGGCTCTATGGCATGCTGCAAAAGGACGCGCGTTTTGTGGGAACTGGCAGCGCAGCGGCAGAAACACGACTTACCACGGGAAGCGTCGGCAGCGCTGCGGGCTTCCAGATCTATGAATCCAATAACCTAGCTTACGTAAAATCCACGAATACAACGTCCGTCATGGCAGGGACCAACGCTGCCATCTCCATGGCCACACAGATCGTACAGACTGAATCCCTGCGTCTTGAAAAAGACTTCAGTGATGCGGTCCGTGGGTTGTTGGTTTACGGCTCCCTCGTTGTACAGCCGAAAGCATTGGTGACGCTAAACACCAACCCCAAGGCTGACACAGCAGGCGCTTAATCATGGTTCGCATCTCTTTTGAGGCATCGGCCCTCAAGGGAAAGCTCGACAAGGCTCCCGAAGGTCTCCGGAAAAAGCTGAAGGAAGCCATGCTACTCTCTGTGCGGGACGTGCAGGAACGAGCTAGAAAGCAGCACCGTTTCACCTCTCGTACAGGAGACGCGGAAGGGTCCATCAAGGTATCTTTGATGGGGCGGAATGAGCATCTGGTAGGGATGGTTTATACCGCCCTGCCATATGCTGTTTACCTGCACCAAGGGACCAAGGCCCATGACATTGTGCCAAGAAGCAAGAAGGCCCTGCGTTGGTCAGGCGGAAAAGACCTCTTTATTTTCGCCAAAAGGTCCCATGTGGCGGGCATCAAGGCGGACCCATACATTTTTGACGCTTTTGAGAAGGAGAAGCCGGCCATCATCAGCCGGTTCAAGAAATTGACGGAAGGGGTGCTGTAGGATGGATTTCATAACGGCATCAGACATTACGGATGCCATCCTCACAGGCCGTGTGACGGAGGGGAACCTTTCCCTTGCAAATGAAGCGATTGTGCGTCTTGCGGCAACCTATGGCGTGACAGAAGCAGAGATTGTCCCGTCGGACCTCTTGAAGCGCTATGGCATTATGGAGGCTTGCAGGGCTTGCTGTTTGGAACTTGTAGGAACGGATGCGACGGTCCAGCTTGGTGGCTATTCCGGCAGCCGTCAGGACGACATCTATGAGCGGAAGTACAAGCTTTATGATGATCAGCTGAAAAGCATCCTGAAGGCCTTGACCGTATCCGATTTCACTGGCGGGAAGGAAAGCAAGGGAGGCACGTCATGGACGAAAACCGTGAATCTCTACCGGGGCTAGATGATTACTCAGCCGCCATTAAAGAGCTGTTAGCGGAACAGTTTCCCGATATCCCTTGGAATGAGGAGATGAAAGGGCCTGCCCTGTCAAACCGGCTTGAAGGAACCATTGCTGCTGATGGCGTGACGTTTTCCGGCGAAGATAAGGACGGGGAAGCGGGCATCATGACCTTTATGATCTACCTCGTGGCGCCCGACCAGACGGCAACACGCCTTGAGACGCTGAGCTGGAATGTGAGGGCCGCGCTTAACCATGTGGACTTTATGGATGCCCATGTAATGAGCATCACCTTTGGCGTGGCGCCGGGACAGCGGGGCAGGAATCCGGGAACGGCTGTCATTGAATACCGAGTAAAAGCCTATTTATAAGGAGTGAAAACTATGGCAACGAAAGCAAGAGCAAAACTTGCAGCAAATTACCAGAAACTTGAGGGCAAGTATGTCCTTGTCTATTTGAATTACGGCGAAGGCGCCACGGAAGAAAGTCCCAAATGGGCCCTTGTAGGCGGTCAGAAGTCCGGCAATCTTGATATGAGTGCAGACTCCATTGACGCCAGCGACAAGACCAGCGGCGGCTGGGGAGAAAAGTATCCGGGCATCAAGAGCACGGAACTCAGTGTAGAAGGCAATATTTTGGGCGGTGATGAAGCCTATCAGGCCCTCAAGGATGCTTTCCTTAAGGGGGAACCTGTGGATATCTGCCGCTATGACAGCAAGAACAAGACGGCGGACCGCAACTGGTACTCCATCACGGAACTGGGCGATGAAACGCCACACGATGATGTGGCCACTTTCTCCCTGAAACTTGAAGGCATTGGAGCACCGAAGTTCTATGAAGGCCTCACGAATGTGGACAGCGTGGGGACAACGCCGGCAGTCAGTATGGAGGAGTAAGGCATGGAAATTTCATACAACAAAGTGACCCGTGTCGTATGGGTCAAGACGAGCGATAAAACCTATCATTTCCGTCTTACGATTAACGGGCTGCAAGAACTTGAAGCCGTGGCCTTTGGAGGGATGGCCTATTTTGATTTTCAGAAGGGCCACCAGACCATGCCGCTAGGGGCATTGATGGAAGCCTACCGCATCATGCTGCAGGCTGGCGGCGATAAAAATGCTGCGAAAGTTCCTGGCAAGGTCATTGAGGCCATTTCTATGGAGGAAGGCATTGATCAGGCACAATCGATTTTTTATGTCACGCTTGCTGTCTCCGGCATCTTTGGCGTCAAACAGTCCAACGAAATGCTCAAGGCCCTCAAGATTGCTAGTAAGGACATCAAGGAAGCAGAAGCAGCAGTGGAAGATCCTGAAAAAAACGAGTAGAAGGGAAGGAGGAGACGTGGCATTCCTTTGAGGAATACGTCTCCTTGATCCTTCCCATTTGTTATGGGGAACTTGCCATGACGGGCGACGAAATCGGACAGGTGACACCGTGGGAGATTGAACGAAGGATTGAAGGATACAGTGCGAGGATGAAGAACCGCAGGGTATTCATGGCGTCCTTTGTGACGGCACCTATCGTGAACGCCGGCTACAGAGCACCGAAAAAGCCTGTCACGGCAGAAAAAATCCTTCCTGCCGACTTCAATGAGAAACAGAGCTCCAAGGACCGAAAGGAATGGCTTGAAATGGCCCGTAGGGAGGAAGAAAGGAGGGGAAGATAAGCATGAGTGACAATCAAGTCACCATTACACTGGAAACTGATGCCAGCGGCGCTATTCAGGTCATCAAACAGGTCACCACGTCTGTGGACCAGCTAGCTGGGAAAAAGGTAGGCAACGCTGGGATGCCGGAGCTGGCTAGTGGTGCCCAGAAGGCTTCTCAGAGCCTGAAACAAACCAAGGCCGGTACGGATGCCCTAGCAAGTGCCATTGGTAAGCTGAAGGGCATGATTGCCGGGGCTTTTGCGATCAGTGCTGTCATGGACTTCGGCAAGAGTGCGCTTAAGGCATCAGCGGATCTAGAAGTCTTTAAACAGGGGCTATCCTTTACCCTTGGCAGCAGCGCCGAAGCAGAGAAGCTCATCCAGAACATTCAGGGTATCGGGGAAGCATCGGCCTACGATACGACGCAGCTCATGCCCCTTGCCCGCCAGTGGGTCAACATCGGTAACACAGCAGATGAAGCAACCAGCAAGATGCGCAAGATTGTGGACCTTGGCAGTGCCTTTGGGATGCAGACGGACCAGATCCAGGCGGCTAACCTTGCCTTGACGCAGATGTCCATGGCAGGAAAAATCGGCTCCCAAGACATGATGCAGCTCATCAATGCGGGCGTTCCTGCTTGGCAGCTCCTAGCGGATAAGATGGGGCTTTCTGTGGCACAGGTCCGCGAACTGTCCCAGCAGGGGGAACTTGGTGAAGATGCCATTAACACGCTGTGGGATGCCATTACGGAAAAGACGAAGGGGGCCGCCGCCAAAATGGGCGACACCATGATGGCCAAGTTCTCAAACATGCAGGAAAGCGTCACGAACTCCATGGCAGCCATCGGCGACATCATCATCCAGGGCCTTAATCTTAAAGGCTTCATGGATGTTGTCGGCAACATGACGAGCGGCTTCAAGGAGCACATGCAAAAGATCAGTGCGGCGGCAAAGGAAGTCGGGGTTGGAAAGGCCATCATGGATGAAGTGACGGCCATCAGCCCCCAGTTTGCAGCGATCCTTGGAAAGCTCGGAAAGGTGGCCCAGGACTTCGGTGATCTCTTCATCGGAGCTTGGAATGCAATCCACAGCAATCTTGAAGGCCTAGACATTGAAGGCATTATGACCTCCATTGGCTATGCGGTTGAAATCGTTGGGGCCGTTGCCGTGACCATGGGGCACCTTTTCGTTGGTGCCATCAATATCATCCTGCCCGTTGTCGTCGAGCTCCTGAACCTTCTCACGAGCTTTTACAACGAAGTGGCTCCTGTCATTTCCAAGGTGGCCAACTGCATCAAGGATGTAATCGGCGGGGCCATTGATTGGGTCGCCGAAAAATGGAAAGGGCTCGTTGAGGTCGTTTCCCACCCGATCAACTTCATCGTCAATAAAACGGAGCGGATCCGCCGTGAAGTAGAGGAAACGGGAAGTGCTTCAACGGCGGCGCCAGGCTTTGCCTTTGGCGGCGTCTTAGGCATGGCTCGTGGTGGCCTTGTAGGTGGACGGATCCCAGCCTTGGCAAACGGCGGCCAGCTCAAGCACGGCACGCCTGCAATTGTCGGGGAAGCAGGGCCCGAAGCCGTGATCCCCTTAAAGGATATTGTGCTTGGGAAAATTGGAGAGGCCATGGCAAACGCCATGAGCATGAGTTCCAAAGGAAACAGCCCTGTTTTTAAGACACGGCAGACTTTCAGCAAGGCAACGAAAAGCGGCGATGAAGATGCCTATACGAAGGTCCTTGACAAGGCCAAAAAGAAGATCCTTGAAATCAACGAAGCGCAGGAAAGGTTCCATGAATCCTGGGAAAAAGCCCAAGAAGAGGCTGCAAAATATGCTGATGGCGGCGAAAAGACGTTGACCTTTCAAAAGCAGATGCAAAGCAGCTAAGAAAAGATTGCCAAACTGCAGGAAAAAATCAATGCAGGAGATGGATCTGAACGGGATGCAGCAGAGCTGGCACGGCTTCAAAAGTTAAGTGAGGCGAAACGTCAGCATTATGAGCAGGATAAAGCTGCTGCACTAGCAGCCGCCAGGGAAACGCAGGAAAACATTTCCCAAATTGACGCGGAAGCAGAAGAAGCCAGGATGCGGGTCAAGCAGGAAGCGATTGATAGGATCAATTCCTACGAAACCCAAGTGGAGCAGGCCCGCTACGCAGAGAAGAAGGCGATGATGGCGGCTGACCTTGACGAATTCATGGCTATCATGATGGAAAAGGACGAAATCACAGGTAAAAGTTACGCAGAAACCCTTGCCAGTGAGCAGTACCTAGCCGAACAACGCCGGATGTGGATGGACGAGCTGATGCTTGCATCTGTATCTTGGGGCGAATATATGCAGACGATGCTGACCAATATGGCCATTCAAATTCAGAATGGTCTTGCTGCTGGGATTGCCGAATGCATCGTAGAAGGAAAGAAATTCTCGGACATCATGAGCAACCTTGCAAAAAATCTGCTGAAACAGCTCATTCAAGGTGTTATCCAGAAGGTCATTTCTGGTTGGATTATGGCAATCGCCATCGGGAATAACCGGCACAAGCAGGACATGAAAAACATGGCTGCTGAAACCGAGGCTATGGGAGCGAAACTTGCCGTGGGAACCGGTATAGCAGCAGCCGCGGCAGCGGCTGCTAATCCTCACAATCCTGCCGGGGCTGCCGCAAAAGCCGTGGCAGCTGTCGCAAAAGCAACAGCTGCGGGTGCAGCTTTGGGGAAGATAGCGATGAAAGCTTTTAAGACTGGCGATGACAGCAGTGGTGAAGGGAAGATACCTCATATGGCTAAAGGCGGTGTTGTCACGGGGCCTACAGCGGCTCTCATTGGGGAAGGCCGGTATGATGAAGCGGTCCTGCCGCTCAAACCGGCGCTCCTTGAGAAGCTTTTTGGCGGTGGGAATGATAACCGGCAGACGGTCGTTGCAACCCAGAACATCTATGGCGATATCAATACCAGAGATGATGAAGAAGATGTTTTTGGCGGATTTAACGATATGGTCCTAGCTGGATTGCGAGGTGCGTGACGTGGAAAGAAAAAGGGCCTTAAAAAAAGGCGAACGGGGCACCCTTAAAATTGTGACGAGCATTGGAGCCGAATACCCTCTGCCTGCGGCATGGTCCTTGGAAGATGCAGGAGCCTATACCTTTCGGAATAAACTGCAGCCCAAGGCCTTTGCTCATGGTGGGGATGTTGTCGGTGACGGCAAGGTGGACGGGCGCACCATCAAGGTCGCCTTTTACCTTGCGGGGACGACAGAGCAGGAGCATGACGAAGCTGTTAACCAGGCCTACACCTATTTTGCCCAAGAAAACTATGACCTTGTGACGGGCCGGAATGACCGGGTATTTCATGTGGCCGGGCTTTCCAAGATTGCCCATAAATGGGTCAAGGGGTATAAGCAGCGCTGGAGTGAAATTACCATCAGCTTGCTGCTTGCTGATCCCTTCCGCTATGAGGCGCAGGAATCCAAGGTGACTTTTGTGTTTCCACAGGCAACGGTTGAGGCTGAAATGGTGCTTCATAATTTAGGGTCTGTAGATACGCCGCTTACGTTCAAGTTTATTCCTGCCAAGCGAATGAGCAGCATTGTGGTGTGGCATCAAGAAGCTAAAGAAAAGTTCACTCTTTCCGACGCCTTACTATCAGCTCCAAAAATGGCCATTATTAATGGCAAGGACGGGACCGTTTGGCGCGGAAAGGATAACAGCATCAATTCGTTTTCAGGAAGTTTTCTGAAGGCTAAGCCTGGCGCCAATCTCTTTCTTTATACGGGGGACGCCGGAACAGTTGAAATTACGTATACGAATCGGTGGTTTGTATGAGCAATCTGATTTTCGGGCGCACAACATACGGCCGCTGGATTTTTGCTGGACCCATTGCAGGCGATGATGGATCCGGCGAACGGGGCAAGATCCACGAATACTATCCAGGCCAGTATGTGGTGTATGCCTATAAGCCTAATGGGACGAGAACGGCTATTTTTGGCGAGGGGAGCGAGACGAATGCACTGAACAAGGTTATCTTTGAGGTTACGTCAACAGGGTGCGGGCAATGCCAGCTTGTGTTTTATAAAAAGCCGGATAATGCTCAGCTTGATTATATGCAGCGCATCGATATACACCTCTATGGAGATCGGAAGCCCTGGTATAGCGGGTACATCCTGAACCGTCCCATTGAGGGAACAACAGAGACACAGTTTACCTACAAAGGGTATGGTTTTTATGATCGGCTAGCCAATGTGCTGCTGTTTAAGACCTATACCAATATGGATGTCGGTGAAATTGTACGGGATATTGCAAAGCTCGTTGAACGGCAGACGCTGCAGATCGCCTACAACGAAAGTAAGATCCAAGAGGTCGGGTACAGACCCGCAAAACTTGTATTTGATGGGGTCACCGTGAAGGCGGCACTGAAAACATTATCCGATTTTGCCGTGGATTATGTCTATGGCGTCGATGAGTACCGCAATATCTATTTCCGACGGCGTGAGACTGCCGTAAATGAACAGGCACGCCTGACTGTAGGAAAGCACATTGCAGGCTATACTCCGACATGGGATGCATCAAAGCTCGTGAACTGGGCACGAATCAAAGGCGGCAATATCGATGACCATGGAGAGCAGTGGCTTTGTATCGTCGAAGACGCTGAAAGTCAGCGAACCTATGGCCTGCACCAGGCGGTCTGGTCCCTGCCGGAAGCCTACAACGTGCAGGATGCTGCCCGATGGGGTCAAAACCAGATTGCCCAGTACAAGCAGCCCGTCAAGTCAGCAAAAGTAACCGGGGTCAATCTTGAATATCCGTATCCTGACGGGACTTATAACGTCAGACATATGACGACGGAGGGGCTTGCAGAGATCCGTAGGTTAGATGGGACTGCTGATACGTATCCCATCAAGAAAATCAAATATACCATTTCTGGGGCTGGTGGGATCCAGACAGAAATTGAACTAGGAGAACCGGAGTTTACGGTAGATCGTTATTTAAGTGCCGTGGAACGTCGGGCCAAGGATCTTGAGCAGTCCCAAGCGTCGGCCTTGAAACAATGGAAAGGAGGCAGCTAGATGGCCATACATGATTACCGATTTGACCCTTTTGAAAATACATTTAATATCAAAAAGATCTTTGATGAACGGCATGTGATCCCCAAAAACAGCCCGTTTATCATTAAATTGATTGAAGTGCCACAAAAATCAGCGCCAACAACGGTACAAGTAAAACTGACCAATGGGCAGCTATTTACGGAAGTTTCCGAAGAGCCCGCCCAAGGGCAGTACTGGCCGGACTACTTAACGACGGAGCATGGTGTCGCTGGCTGGAATACGGGAACAATAAAATTTAGCGCTGCCGATGCGGGAAAGACGGTGCTTGTGAGCTACAACGGTATGGGGACGCTGACAGATGAGCGGCTCCTTGATCAGGTGGATATATCCGTAACATCCAGCACGCAGGCGGAGCGGGGCGTAGAAGTAACGAAACTATCAACCTGGGATAGGGAAACGGGACCTACACAGCCATCAAGACGCAACAAAGAACTTATTTCGCAATATTACATTAATCAGCATCGCGGGATCCCGGCGGGAACCTATACACTCAGGCGGATCTTGCAAGAACTGGTGAATCGATCCCACCTTCAGGAATACATCAAGGCGAACCGGGAATGTAATTGTAATTGTAATTGTGATAGCTGCGACGATGGGGGGCCATGATATGTTAGTTATCGATCAGGAAAAGAATATCCAAGTATCTCAGTATGACACCTTTTCCATTCGCTTTAAATTTAAGAATTATTTGCTTACCGATACGGACAAGGTCGTTTTTGCTATCAAAAAGACAACAAATTCCAGTGAAGTTGTTTATTCAGATCAGTTTTACAACCCGGGCAGTACCTATGTTGATGTCGTTGTTCCTAAAGGCGCACTAGATACGTTGGAGCCTGGGGCTTACATCTATGATCTTGCCATCATCAATACCAATACTGAGCAGATCCTGACATGCTTTTTTACAAAAGCCTTCATTATTAAGGGGGTCGCACATAATGTCTAATGCTGCAAATGTTGAAGTCGAAGTTGAAATCACAAATAACAGTGCCGTTGAGGTAGCGGAAGTGATGGATGGATATACGGCGGAGCAGGCACGGCAGTATAAGGAAGCGGCACAGCAGTATGCTGAACAAGCGCTGACCAGTCAGAATATGGCAGAAGCTTGGGCAGAAAGCGATGTGGCTCCAGCGGGGGAAGGTACACGCAGTGCAAAAACATGGTCTGATGTGGCAAGACAGTGGGCCGAAAGTGATGCAGAACCGGATGGAGTTAAAGATGCCAAAAGTGCAAAATCTTGGGCTGGGGAAGCAAAAAAATCAGAGGAATCAGCGGCAAAAAGTGCAGGTGCATCGGCTGCAAGCGCAAATGAAGCATCAATCAGTGCCAAGGCATCAGCAGAGAGTGCTGCCCTTGCCAAAGGCGCAGCTGAACAGGCTGCAACAGAAGCAGTGAAATCAAAACAAAGTGCTGATGACGCGGCGGCACATCTAGCACAAATGCGGATTGATCTCAAAGTGAAAGCGGATGCGCATGATGCCGTTTTGACTGGTATACCATCTGCACCAACACCATCAAAAGATGCCGATAAAGCGCAGATTGCCAATGTAGACTATGTAAAGCAAAAGCTTGCGGAACTGGTCAACGGATCTGACGCTGCCCTGGATACCTTGAAGGAGCTTTCAGAAGCATTGGGCAATGATCCCAATTTTTCCAAGACCATCATGGATGCGGTCGGAAAGAAGCTTGATGCTGCAGCAACAGCTGTTGCCGCTGAAAAGGATGGCAAAGGAAATGAAATCGCCACTACTTATGCGACAAAGGAAGAACTGAAAAAAGCAGATGCTGCCCTGTCTGTTATCGCTAAATCAGGGAGCTACAATGACCTTCTTGATAAGCCTATAATTCCATCAAAAACAAGCCAGCTTACGAATGACAGCAGACTGGTCACTGCTGATGAATACGGGAACGTAACCCTCTCGGGGACGCTCACGGCAACCAAGGTTTACAACGCTGTTTATAACGACTATGCCGAGTTCTTTCCACGTGGGGAATCAACCCAGCGTGGGGATATCATTGCCCTTGATGAATCAGCGCCAAGGGAGCAATATGTAAGGGCTACAGAGAAGAGTAGCTGCGTTGTTGGAGTCCACTCTGAAGAGTTCGCTTATATCATTGGGGGTACGACTTTAAAAGAAGGGGAAGACATCATGCAGGCAAACATCCCAAAATTCATCCCCATAGCCCTTGCGGGCCGTATTCACGTCAGGATGTATGGCCCAGCGAAATCGGGTGGCTGGGTTGTCCCCTCAGATATGCCCGGCATCGGTCGTATGGCAGGGCCAAATGACAATCTGTCAAAAGCAGTAGGGCAGATTCTCCAGACGGACATGGGGCAAGCGGTGCGCCTAATCAAGATTCTAGTAAGGAGCGGGAAATGAGCAAATACTTAAAGCGAAATGTGCATACGATCTTTTTGATGCTAGGTAACGGATGTAACATGAACTGCGCCTACTGCCTGCAGCATCCTTTGGTCCATGAGCCCTTAAAGACGGCCATCAATCCAGAAATCTTTGATTTCATGGAAGAACTGCTGACGGAAAGTGAAGAATCCCTCCATTTGCAGTTTTTCGGCGGAGAACCGCTGCTTTATTTTGACGCTATCAAAAAGATTGTTGTTGAAACAAAAAAACGGGAAATGAATGTGTCCTATGGGATTATCTCCAATGGGCGGGCCATTACAGATGAAATGGTCCGCTTTTTCAATGCTTACAATATTCCTATGGGGGTATCTTGGGATGGACCCCATGTCCTTGAGACAAGGGGATTTGACGTTTTCGCAGACGAGGAGACAAGGGAACGGCTCCTAGCGCTCAATCAGCTTAGCCTGAGCGCAGTGCTTTCCTCAAAGGCGTATCCTAAGGAAATCCTTGAGGCATTCCAAGAGATATCAGAGGAATACTGCCAGATTCATGGCTATCATGTCGGCGTAAATATCGACGAAATCATGGATACAGGGATTGCGAATAAGTGGCTCCTTGATGTGGATTATGAACGGGTCTATCAAGAAATGGATGAGATGAGCCGGGATTTTATGGAACACATTGGAAAACCTGTTTCCCAGGATCTGTACTCTAAACATCAAATGATCGGCTGCCTCGTAGATAGTATCAAGCACTTTTATTTGGACAATAAAGGCAAGTGGGACCGCTACACCGTATACTGCGGCAACGGGCTTGCGACGCTGAACCTTGATATGGAGGGAAACCTCTATCCTTGCCACAATACATCCGTCAAGGCGGGTCATATCAAGAACGGGTACTTCAAGTACCTGCAGAAAATTCTTGAAACAGACCATACCCGGGAATACCGAGAAACCTGTCTTAATTGTCCCGCTCTTGCCTATTGCCAAGGCGGATGCAAGATGGTTGGTAAAGAGGCACGGGAAAATTCGTACTGCCGCCTCAAACAGGCCGTTTTTCTCCCCGTCCTACTAAATCTCCAAAACTATGGGGCAAAGCTTCTGGAGGTGGAATATGGCAAAGAACGGAAAGATTGAACCCACGGTCTTTACGGAGGCAGAGCGGATTGTATCCGCAATGGATACGCCAATCAAGGAAATCCATTTAGATGAGCTCAAGGCTGCTGTGGCGCGGCTCGACACTTATGCGCAGAACGTTGACAACTGCGGCAATTGTACGGCTTGCCAAACCTGCCAAGCTTGTCAAAAGTGCCAAGGATGTCAGTCGAAGCGATGCCAAAGTACGAGCTGTCAGCGTTGCCAGACTTATTCGCAGTGTGAGACCAATAAAAGTAGCTGCGAGAAGATCTATCAATGTTACAGTCAATGTAATTGTAATTGTGGCCATAATAGTTGCGACGACGGAGGACCATGATGGGGAAAGATCTTGTAAAGAAGGTTGATGTTGATGCAATTAAAAATAAACTCACTGAAATAGCCGCTAAAACCAAAGTGCAGACTGATATCAGTAATGTTGATACGACAGGGAAAGTAAAAAAATTAATATGGCACAGCTGCAAAAGGCGATTTTTTCGATGGAACGGAGTTTTTCTGAAAATTGCTGTCAGGCAAATTGCTGCCAGACCTGCCAAGGGTGTCAGACTTGCCAAGGCTGCCAAACTTGTCAAGGCTGCCAAACTTGTCAAGG
>ULWW01045785.1_pt1 | contig 23504 bp, 19 predicted proteins | sample 1960741 | NCBI WGS metagenome assembly ULWW01 (sample SAMEA4835823, study PRJEB28245) | human gut metagenome | biome: gut microbiome; material: fecal sample | place: Denmark | collected 2008
CATAGAGAATACATACGAATTACATAACTGACATGTATATTATAAACATGAAAGAGGTGATTCTTATGATCTATATTATTCTAACTATTATTGCAGTATTATTAAGTACTTTAATCATGGGAGTTGCAAATAAGTATACAAATAAAAAAATTCATGATATTGATCATGAATTGAATATACATTGAGACTCCCCCATGAATGAAAAGAAGACAGCTATCATGGCTGTCTTCTTTTCATTTGAATTCCTTCATATTCGTTATGAATACTTTTTACTATACTATTGAAATCATTGTCCGGTACTATGACATCACATATTGAATCAGATGAACCATAGACAAGACTTTCTTTAATATCTAACTTTTCCTTTAATCTTTCCAGCATATTTTCTGGAGTGGCTTCATAAGAAAGAATCTTAAGTAAGCACATACCTTCAAAATAATCTTCTTCTACAAAATAGCGCAATTGTTTATGTAATCCTAAATCTATCAAGTCATCTATAATATCATAGATAATCTCTTTTGTATTAAGAACACTGATATAAAGAGGTTGATATGAGTGTGTAGGCATACCAAAGATGTAATTACGATAAGGGGATTGACGCATCATATCATAATAGTCCATTTGTTCGGACTGGTCGAAACTATTATAATATGTCAATAATACATCGTCTTTGAGAACGTGATAGAAGTAATTAAGATGTTTATCATCTAATAATCGAGTGATCTTTGAACCTAATGTTTGTGGTAAGGAATAGGTACATAATAGTTCGTTTTTTGGTACGTCATACAATATTGCGCCATCTAATGCGATCACTGGTAGATGTAGTTTAAGATGTTCAATTTCTGCCTGCATGGATGCAGGTGTTCTTTTAGTGATGATAGTAAACAAGGCACCATCATCTACAAGTTTATTCAATTGTGTCTTATTGAAGTTATTTAACTGCTGGTGTGCTGTCTGTTCCATATCATCAAGTTCAGCTACAAAGAGAACATCATTTCTTCTTTTAACTGGTAAGTGTAATGTACAGACAAGATAACCTACCCCTACACCAATACATGTATCTAAGACACGATAGAATAAAAATGCATAAGGTGAAATACCAGCATGAGGAATAACTGCGACACTTAGATAAGCCACACAGGCCATAAATGCCATATGTTGTACTTTAAATAAGACTGTTAAGTAAATAGTCAACATAATAAATAATGCATTAAGTAAATCCCATGCGAGATCAATATGGATGAAAGGCTGTAAAAACATGACAATAGCTCCAGTAATAGCCCCTATAAGTGTACCGAGGGCTCTTACAAGTGCCTGGTTTTTTTCATTCTCTTTATCTGGCTGAATACAGATAATTGTGGTTATAAGGACATAGAAAGGTGATCTCTGTACACCAAAGAGAGTGAATAATACCATGATGATGAAGACGGCAATACTTGTTTTAATAATACGTAATCCGATTCTAGGCATAATTACAACTCCAAACTATCATTACCGGCTTCAGCCATCATTTTTTCTCTACAAGATAGAACTAATCCATCAATGATTTCCATATTTTCAACCATCTGTCTTCTAAACAAATGAGTAGGAAGTAATATTGCGATTTCATCATAGTCTTTATCATTCTTCTCTCCTGTTTCCTGTCCATAATAGACACGAGCAAGAGGTGCTTCTTTTTGAATACTGAAGAATGTATCCCAGATGATTGCATAAACCTGCGCAGCTGTCAGATGAAGCTTCTTAGTATCAGGAAGTGCATAAAGAAGTAAGATGCCTCTGACTGCATCTGTCTTTCTTTGGTCTACTGATCCATCATGCTTATAATAACGTTCTATATCATAGCCATCAGCCAGATAAACAAGGGAACGGGGAACAGGCTGATGTTGTGAGAGGATATTTTTAAAACGTCTCATTGTATGGTGTGAGACATCCTTCCCCTCTAACAGATCTCCAGAAGGTGATGTAAGTAGTACTGGATTTTCTCCTGCTTTACCATGAAATGTTTGAGGAACCAAATAAGCATCACGTAATAAATCAAACATAGATTTACCACATATGGCGAGTAGTAATGCACTTATATCCTGATTTGAATAACTATCTAGAACGACTTTTGAAAAGGTCTCATTGTTTAATTCTTCTGATCCCTGAAAGTCTTCTAGACTTGAATTGAATGTTTCTCTCAGTCTTGCACAAGCTTCTTTACTTGCGAGTATTTTGTGAAATATGTTCTCTACTTCTTGAACACGTGGAAATAATGGTGTCATAGTTTTAACCTCCATCCACTTGTGATTATAGACTTTCTAAATCATATGTAAAATGTATCTTTTAGATGTTGATGATATGTTTATTACATAATAAAAAGTGATCCGTAATTGAATCACTTGTAATAGTCTTTCGTATATTGAGACATTTCTTTTTTAAATAAACGCATAAGTATAGGTGCACAAAGTAAATAAAAGACAAAATTACCTATTGCATGAAATGTATCGAATAAGAGCCCCTGGGCATAATAGATACCAAACCATACAGGACCCCCAATGATCAATTGTTCGAGTGAGACGATAAATCCAAAGACATACCCCATTAAAAAGGCATAGATAGCCATAAGAAATAAGGGAGGTTCTTTGTTGATCTTCTTATAGAAGTCACTGATACATTGAGTGAATAAACAGATGACTACCCATGAGAGAATCTGAAAGATTGTCCATGTTCCCATACCTAAGATCATATTGGATGCAATAGTTGTTACTACTGTGAGTTTAATTCCAAATGATAAGCCAAATAAGAGTACAGATATAATAATGATAGATGTAACAGGTTTAAAGTTAGGTAAGGCCTGCATTGCGACTCTAGAGGCAATATTGACTGCAGAGAGAATACCTATCAAACATATTTCTCTTGTCTTATTGTTCAATGTTGACATAATACCAGATGACTTGATCTCCTGCTTTTAACCTATAAGCTCCTGCTCCAATATTTGGTGGTGTACCATTCACCTTATACATCCATCCAGAACTTGGTCCATGATCAAATTCCTTTAATCCATCTATACCTGATACATAAACAGTAGAACCAAACCCTTTTGTAGAGATACTCTTACCATTCTGTTTCGCAAGTTCTCTTAAGACACTATAAGCCGTAGAAGAACTATTCACTTCTATATTCCCCTGCATCATTGTCGTATTAATTCCAATGACTTTAATAGAAACTGTCTGTTTTACAGGTGTGTCCTGCTTAGGTGTTTCTACATGCTGAGGCGCAGAGGTTTCATGTTTACTAGAAGAAGTGTTTGTTTCTGTCTTCTTTGTCTTATGTTTAATAGAAGAAGATTTTGTTTCTGGCTTTTTTGTATCTTGTTTCTTAGTCTCTTGTTTACTAGAAGCGGATTTTGTCTCTGTTTTCTTTGTTTCCTGCTTCTTAGTCTCTTGTTTACTAGAAGAATCAGATGATTTTATATCAGTCTTCTTTGATTCTTCTTGTGACTCTATTTGTTTTGTTTCTTCTTGTTTTGTTTCTTCTTGTTTAGAAGTATCTTTCTTCTTTGTGGCGCTCTTTACTTCATTACTAATAGTAGGTTGAGACTGGAATTGTCCAGTTACACCACGATAAGCTGTAAAGCCAAATATAAAGAGAAAAGCGATTGCGACAAAGGCAATCGCTAATTTTTTAGTCGTGAATTTCTTCATTACTTCTTCTTACTTTTTATAGTTAATGCAATCACACCAATTGCCGCAATTGCAGCCACTACATAAGCCATCACATTAGTATTGTCACCTGTGTTGACTTTCTTTACTGTTTCTTTCTTTGGTTCTGTTGTAGTTGTTGTTTCTGGTTTAGTTGTACCAGGTGTTGTTTCTGGCTTTACAGCTGGTTTAGTTGTAGTGGTACCAGGTTTAGTCTCAGGTTTTTCTGGTGTAGTACCATTTGAGATAGTCTTTGTATAATCTTTTCTTGCCTTTAATACAAAGCTTCCGTTATTGATGACACCAAGTGCTCTTGCTCCTTCTACTGATGCATAAGCGTTTGGTTCAAGCTTGTATGTGTTATAGTTTAATGCATTGAATGTACCATCTTCATTCTGATAAGAAAGCAGATAGTTATATGCCTGATCATCTAATTTATAACCAGCCGCATGTAATCCTTCTAATACACAAGACTGTGTATCTGCATTACCGCCCCATCCAATATCATAAGAGCCATCTTTACTATTTAACTTAGACTGTACAAAAGTATATGCTTTTGAGATAGCGGCATCATAAGTAGAACGTCCTGCAACACTTAATGCTTCCATAGCCCATCCAGTTGTATCTAGATCTGCATTTGGACCCTGGTATTCATACCAATATGCACCATTGTCCATGGCCATAGCTGAAAGCTTGTCTGCAACAGTTTTTGTTTTATCTGAATTCACTGTTTCTAAAGCCATTAATGTCCAAATAGTAGCTCCACATCCACCATTTTTATCCTCTGTAAGAGTACCATCAGCCTGCACTCTGTTTTCTAAGATTTCTACTAAGTTAGTCTTATTGAAATCTGCAGGGTTATCCCCTAATAAAGAAATCGCAATAATAGATTTAGCTAAATCACCATAAGATGCAGTTGTATAATCTACATCCTTAAAGTTTTCTAATAAAGAATCAGCTTTACCATCTGCTTCAAATCCTGCTGCTTCATACGCAATAACAGCATCAGGACTATCTAAAGTAATTGTCTTTAAATAGTTCTGTGATTTTACTAACGCATCATCACTCGCAAAAGCGGCTGAAAATGATAACGCAAAAGTTAATGCGATTGAAGTTATAACTGTCAATATTCTTCTCATTTTTATTCTCCTCCAAATACTTTATCCGCAAAACGCACTGTTTCCATTGCGTCTTTCGCATAACAATCTGCACCGATACGATCTGCATATTCCTGAGTCATAACGGCTCCACCTACAACTGTTAATGTATCAGGCTTCTTTTCCTTCAACAACTTAATTGTATCTTCCATACTCACAACTGTCGTTGTCATTAAAGCACTGAGTCCTACAAGTTTTACATCTTCTTGAATGGCGGTATCTACAATTTGTTCTGGTGGTACATCTTTACCAAGATCAATAACATCATAGCCATAGTTTTCTAACATGACTTTCACAATATTCTTTCCGATATCATGAATATCACCTTTAACTGTCGCAATAATGATTTTTCCTTTCATTTCTCTTGGCTTTCCTGCCATGGAATCCTTAATGACTGCGAAAGCAGCTTTGGCTGCTTCTGCACTCATTAACAGCTGTGGCAGGAAGATTGTGCCTTTTTCAAAGCCTTTACCTACTTCATCAAGGGCAGGAATCAATTCTTCATTGATGATTTCTAATCCTTCTTTAGACTCAAGCTGTTTCTTTGTCGCTTTACCTGCATTTTCACTCATACCACGCTTGATACTTTCATATAACGACATATCAACCGCTTCACTCTTTATAGGAGTGGCTGGTGCACTATTTCCATAGGCACTAATATATTCTGTAAAGTTTGTATCGAGTCCACTTAAGGCTAGATAAGCACGATATGATTTCATCATTGCTTCTGATGAAGGATTGATGATTGCACAGCTGAGTCCTGACTGCATCGCCATAGTAAAGAAGTTCGCATTCACAATGGGTCTTTGTGGAAGACCAAAAGAGATATTAGAGACACCTAGAATAGAATGTCCATGTAATTCATCTCTAATAATACGTAGTGTTTCTAATGTCGCAATGGCAGAAGTAGGATCTGATGAAATAGTCATAGCGAGTCCATCGATTACGATGTCCTTAGGTTCAATACCATATTTACCTGCTTCTTTATAGATTTTCTTTGCAATACGAATACGATCTGCCGCATTATCAGGAATACCATCTTCATCTAAGGCAAGTCCTACGACAACACCACCATATTTCTGAACAAGAGGGAAAACAGCATCCATGGATTCCTGTTTACCATTGACTGAGTTAATCATGGCTTTCCCATTATAGTGTCTTAAAGCTGCTTCTAAGGCGATTGGATCTGATGTATCAATCTGTAATGGCAATGCAATGACAGATTGTAATTTCTTCATCACTTCTACCATCATCTTAGGTTCATCAATTTCTGGTAAACCTACGTTGACATCTAGAATATGTGCCCCTGCATCTTCCTGTTTTAAACCTTCAGATAAAATATAGTTAATATCTCCATCACGTAAGGCCTGTTTAAATTTCTTTTTACCTGTTGGATTAATACGTTCACCAATAATCACTGGCTTAGGTCCTATTTCTACACTCTGAGAGAATGAAGTCACAACACTCATATTCTTCTTTACAGGTGGTTCAATAGGTAAATCTTTCACTAATTCAATAGTTTTAGAGAGATATTCTGGTGTTGTTCCACAACATCCTCCAAGTACATGTACATTCAAAGAGGCAATCTCTTTCATCTCTAACGCAAAGTCATCTGCACTCATATCATAATAAGTATGACCTTCATCATCTGTCTGAGGTAAGCCTGCATTTGGTGTCACAATAATTGGTGTAGAAGAGACTTGAATCATTCTTTCTACAAATGGCTTAATTTGACGAGGACCTAATGAACAGTTAATACCCAATGCATCAATATGTAACCCTTCAAGTAAGGCAACAACTGATTCAGGTGTACCACCTGTCAACATCTTACCTTTTTCATCAAATACGACAGTGGCACACACTGGAAGATCTGAATGTTCCTTTGCGGCTAGTACTGCAGCTTTTAATTCATAGCTATCCTGCATTGTTTCAATAAGGATCACATCTGCCCCCGCTTTAGTTCCATACTCAATGACTTCTGCATAGATATCCACTGCATCATCAAATGATAAATCTCCTAGTGGTTCTAAGAGTTTACCTGTAGGACCTAAATCAAGCGCAATCAGGGCATCAGCACGTCCTGTAAGTTCTCTTGCCTTTTTCGCATGTCCTACTGCTTTTGTAACTATTTCTTCTAAATTATCAGGATATTTCAATCTATTGGCACCAAATGTATTGGTGTTGATGATATCACATCCTGCTTCTAGATAACCTTTATTTAATTCTACAATCTTTTCTGGATGAATGATATTCCATGTTTCAGGTAATTCACCCGCCTGTAAGCCCCAGCTTTGAAGTACTGAACCGGTACCACCATCCCAGAATAACCATTCTTTTGTCAGTCTTTCTTTAAATCCCATTACTCTACCCTCCTGAATTCACATTGTGCAGGACAATTGGCACAGTCCTTCGTATGACGTGGCTGTGCGTGATGTGTAATACCAATGATCGCCGTCACTGACTTGGATGGGACCATTAAGAGACTTTCTAATAAACTGATACCAATCTTATCCATCTGTAATATACGCATAAAATCTTTTTGATGATCTAATGCAAGATCTCCATAACCAGGCGAAAAGCGTGGCTTTAAGAATTCATTATTCTTATGAGCCTCCTGATTGAGTTCTTCATTCACTTCATCACAATACGCTTCTATCATCGCTGCCCCCGCTGCTTGATAGATCACTGCATCACTCATCTTAGTCAGTTCTGTACGTTTAATTAAACGATCGACTTCTAAACCTATAGTAGCCGCAAAGAGATAAACGGCATGACAGCCTTTTAAGTTATTCTCTAGATTACGACTATGAATCACCATATCACCAATGGTGATTGTATGATTTTCTATTGATACAGGAAATCTTTTCACAATATGACGCGGTACAGCTGTTTTCTGTAATACTTCGATACAGTGATCAAGTGCGTTATTGATTTCTGTGAGATCACCTTCAATGGATTGACGGTATCCTAAGTATCGTAAAGCTTCTTTACGATTGATATCTATCATTTAAGAAGCTCCGATAAATTATTCATAATACCTTCAGCAACATCTGGCTTATTCATAGTATAAACATGAATATGTTTTACACCATTCGCAATCAAATCAATAATCTGTTCAGAAGCATAAATAATACCAGCCTGCTTCATGATTTCAGGATTATCACCAAACGCATCCACCATCATCTTAAAACGATAAGGAATAATAGATGTACCTGACATCTGTACAGCACGACTTACCTGCTTCGCATTTGTGATAGGCATAATACCAGCTACTACAGGTACATCGATTCCTGCTTCCTTGATCTTATATAAGAAGTTATAGAAAACATTGTTGTCAAAGAACATCTGTGTTGTTAAGAAGTCTGCCCCCGCTTCTACCTTCTCTTTTAGATGCTGAATATCTTCCTTAATACTAGGTGATTCTACATGTCCTTCTGGATAACATGCTGCCCCAATACAGAAATCACCTTTCTCTTTCAATTCTTTAATTAACTGACAGGCATACTGGTAATCTTCTCCCACCTTACCATCAGATGGAATATCTCCTCTTAATGCCATGATGTTTTCAATACCATTCTCTTTAAACTGTTCTACCATGGATTCTACATGTTCTCTTGTAGAAGAGACACATGTCAAATGCGCCATGACTTCAACACCATATTTCTCATGGATATCTTTCGCAAGTGCCACAGTATGTGCACTTGTTCCTCCACCTGCACCATAAGTCACAGACATGAAATTTGGATTTAAAGATGCAATCTTTTCTGCAGCTTTTAAGACATTTTCATATCTGCCACTTGTTTTAGGTGGAAATACCTCAAAAGATAAAGTAACTTTATCTTCATTTAATAAATCAATAATTTTCATTGATACTCCCCCTTTTTTCCTATTCTACCTTATTTTATTTTTAAACACTAGTGTGTGTTTTATAATATTGTTTCAAAACTGTGTCTAAAAATTCAGTCGATGCAGAAACATAGTATGGTTCCATACCACTCACAATCGTCAACATACCTTCTGTATATTTCATTTGTGGCTTCTTGAACATATGATTCACATATGCAAAGAACTTCTGTCCATCTAGGTCTTCTAAGAAGACTTTAGAGAAGCGCATCTCTAATCCCTGGCTTCCATTCTTGACATCTTCAATAAGTGGGTCATGTGAGAGGATATCAAATCTTCTCTTTACGACAATATTACGTACCTGTGATGGTAGTACACCATAAAGGTCTGTTAATTCCTGCTCCACACGTTTGAGGGCTTCTAAGTCATTGGCTTTATAGACACGCTGGTAGAGTTCTAATTTCTCCATATCACTCTCTACATAGTCTTCTGGAATATAACCATCCACAGATACATTACGTGATGGAACTGTATCATCTTCCTTGATCTTACCCTGCTTTTCATCTATCGCATCCTGCAAGATCTTCATGTACATATCAAAACCGACCTGATCAATAAATCCAGCCTGCTCACCGCCAAGAATATCACCACTTCCTCTAATAGACAGGTCTCTCATCGCAATCTTATAACCAGAGCCTAATTGTGTGAATTCCTTAATAGCAGTGAGTCTCTTTTGGGCTTCTTCTGTCATAGCACGATCTTTTGTATAGAGAAGATAAGCATACGCAATACGTGCACTTCTACCAACACGACCTTTGATCTGATAAAGCTGTGCTAAACCAAACTTATCCGCATTCTCAATAATAATCGTATTCGCATTCGGTATATCAATACCTGTCTCAATAATTGTTGTACATACTAAAATATCATATTTCTTTTCTACAAAATCAGTCATGACATCTTCTAGTTCTGTCTTATCCATCTGACCATGTCCTACCCCAATACGTGCATGAGGTAAGAGAGTCTGTAAAGTAGAGGCTATTTCATAGATATTCTCTGTTCTATTATGAAGATAAAATACCTGACCATTACGTGATAATTCTCTTTCAATCACCTGTTTAATGAGAGCCCAGCTTTTTTCGGATACATAGGTCTGTACAGGTAATCTATTTAATGGTGGTGTTTCTATTTGTGAGAGTCCTCTAATTCCCATGATGGACATCTGTAATGTACGCGGAATTGGTGTGGCAGTAAGTGTAAGAACATCAATTGTTTTTCTGAGATTCTTGATCTTCTCTTTCTGTCTCACACCAAAACGCTGTTCCTCATCGATACATAGTAATCCTAAATCCTTGAACTCTACATCCTTGGATAAAATACGATGTGTACCAACTAATAAATCAATATTACCTTCCTTTAAATCAGATAGAATCTGTTTCTTTTCTTTAGTCGTCGTAAAACGATTGAGTAACGCAATATTCACTGGGAACTTCTCAAAACGTTTCTGCATCGTACGATAATGCTGGGAAGAAAGAATAGTTGTAGGACATAGGAAAGCACACTGTTTCTTCGATACAATTGCCTTAAAGCAGGCTCTTAAAGCCACTTCTGTCTTACCAAACCCAACATCCCCACATAATAGTCTATCCATCGGACGTGGTGTTTCCATATCTTTCTTGATTTCTTCTACAGCCTGTGCCTGGTCTGGAGTCAATTCATAACCAAACTCACTTTCAAACTCTAATTGAAGATCCCCATCAGGTTCAAACGCAAAACCTGGCTGTCTCATTCTTTCTGCATATAAGTTAATCAGATCATCAGCAAGACCATCTACCTTCTGTCTGACTCTTGCTTTCTCTTTTGCCCATTTAGGTGAGCCTAAAGCATGAATACGAGGTGGTTTACCATCTCTAGATGAATATTTTCTAATTAACTGGAACTGTTCTACTGGAACATAGAGGATATCATTACCTTTATAAGCAATATGTAGATAATCCTTATGCACACCATCAACGACTAATGTTTCAATACCCATATATTGTCCAATACCATTTGTATCATGAACAACATAGTCTCCTACCTTTAATTCATTGTAGTCAGAGATTTTAGTCGCATCTCTGTATTTAATATATTTCTTCTTTGTTTCCTGTACCTTGAAAAGTTCCTGGCTTGTGAGTAATACAGTCTTCTCTTCTACAAAGTTCATTCCACAAGGTAAATGTCCTAAGAATAGATTAACGCCATCATAGATCTTATTTGTGGCACTTGTGAGAGTAAATGGAATTGCATGATCGGTAAATAAGTTGACTAATACATCTATCTGACGCTTTTCATCTACACCAATCATGACACGATTGTATGTGAGTAAATCCTTTAACTGACTAATAAAGATTTTTTCATTAGCCATAGAAATCATGACAGGCTGCGTCATAAACATGATCTGTTGATCATTTACTCTAAATCGAACAAAGTCTACATTCTGACGTTTTAATATAGTCTGAGGATTATTAATCAGTTTAAGTCCTCTGATCATCTGTCCTATTTCTTCTAATTCATGATAATAGAGGTAGTTCTCTTCCATATATGTCTTATAAGAAGCAAGAATAGAAGCGAGAGATGCAGTAATAATTGTGTAATCACGTGCATAATCCATAATTGTGGCCGTTTCAGGGAATAAACCTAAATACTGATAAATACGTGGATTATAGTCATGTGCTTTAAGTGATTCAATATCTAATGCATAGGTCTGTTCAAGTTCATCCTTGAAATCATCCTTGACAGTCATCTTATCTTTTAATGTCTGAATAGATGCTTCTACCTGCGATAAGCCATCATCTTCATACATCATATCTGTAGCTGGAAGAATATCGATAGACTCTATTTTATTTGTTCGTCTTTGTGAGTCTTTATCATAGAAAGAGATTTCTTCTATTTCATCATCAAAGAATTCAATACGAACAGGATGGTCATATTGGATTGTATAAACATCAAGTACTTCCCCTCGTCTAGAGTAATAGAAAGGTGAATCAACTCTTTGCGTATTCTTATATCCAATAAACTGTAACATCTTCTTGAGTTCTAAAGGATCAATCGTATCTCCCTTCTTCAAGCTTATAATACTCTTCTTAAAAAGGTCTACAGGAGTAATATAACGTGTCATTGAATGCATATGACAGACACAGATCATCGGTTTATCCTGTGTCATCGCATATAATGCATTAATTCTCTCACCTAATAGTTCATAAGAATAAGCCACTGATTCAACACGTAATGATTCATCTGCAGGGAAATAGACCACCTGATTCACAAGTTCAGTTAATGTTTTATAGAGGTTAAATGCCTCATATTGGTTGTTTTTAATAATCAGGATTTTTCTTGGATTATGCCAAAAAGAACCAGCAATGAGATAAGCCTCATCGCTAGTTGAGTTTGTGACAATAGTTCCATTGTCTGTATCTAAGGTACGTAGGGCCTGATTATCTTTTAAAAGATTCAGTATTTTTTCCATAACAATCACCTAGTTATATTTATTCATTGCTTTATTAAAACTATCATCTAAATAACATAAAACAGCTTCTGTCGCACGTTTAGCACCTTCTGAGATTAGCTTTTCTTCTTCCTTAGAGAAGTGTCCAAGTACCCAGTCCACTACACTATAAAGCTTATTCTTAGAAATACCTACACGAATACGCTTGAAGTTCTGAGTACCTACATGAGCAATAATACTCTTGATTCCATTATGTCCACCCGCACTGCCTTTTTCTCTTAAGCGAAGCTTACCAGTAGGCATATCCATATCATCATAAATAACTAATAGATCTTCAACAGGAATCTTGAAGAACTGCATCACTGCCGCAACAGATTCACCAGAATTGTTCATATAAGTCTGAGGCTTAAGTAAGATAACATCCTCACCCTTATACTTGAATTTAGTATATAAGCCTTTGAACTTTTCTTTATCAATAGATTGATTCATTTCATCACTTAAGACATCTAAACAATAAAATCCTGTATTATGTCTTGTCATATCATATTCTTTACCAGGATTTCCTAATCCAACAATTAATTTCATTACATTCTCCTATCTTGCACATACAACCATGGATACACCAAATACATTGAGCTGTCCATTTTCTATTCTTTCATTTGACATACTATATAATATCTTAAAGTCATCTTCAATACCAATAGTAATCACATCATATGAAGGATTAAAATAAATCTTAAATTCTTTGTAATCTCCTTCATCCTGAGTCAAATGATATTCTACCATACGATAGTAGATATTGTTGATAAATACATTCTGATGCATCTCTTCATAGTCATAATATCTAAAGCACTTGTTGTTTTTTCTTAAATCTATAAAGAACTTTACAGCCTGTACAACATTCATATAACGGTCATGACGTTCCCAGTCTAATTTATTGACTGCATCTCCTGCATTATAAGAATTCTGATTACCATTCTTAGTTCCTAAGAATTCCTGTCCGGCATGAATAAAAGGAACACCCTGAGCTAGAATAGTCATTGCAAGTGTTAATAAGCATCTCTTCTGACGACAATATTCATCTTCATGTCCATTAGAAATAATGAATTTATCAAATACAGTCGCATTATCATGACATTCAGCATAGTTAATACTCTGTTCTATTGATGAGAACTTATTGTAGTCACACATTGCGATAATGGCTTCATTTGTCTTATATGTATCCCCTGATGTATAGCCTTTGACTTCCATCTGATTAGGTCCCTTGATTGTATCTCTGAAATGATCATTAAAGAAACCTACATGAGGTGTTTTATGGTTATTTTCAATTGTTGTCTTTTCTGAATCAGGTAATGCAGTACCCATATTCCATCCTTCACCATATAGCATAAATGAAGAATCTAATGAATGGCCCTGTTCATAAATCATATTCACTGTATCAATATCCACAATACCCATGAGATCCATTCTAAAGCCATCTACACCATAAAGAACCTGCCATCTCTTGCACATATCTAAGATATATTTACGACACATCTTAGCAGTACTATTTAAATCATTCCCACACCATGAACCATTAGATAATTCACCCTTGTCATCTCTTCTAAAGAAATAATAAGGGACTGTCTTTTCTAATGCATTATTATTTACATCATGCATATGATTATAGACTACATCAAGAATAACACGCATATTATGCTTATGAATACGGCGTACCATACGCTGACATTCCTGAATTCTCTTATAACCATCATTAGGATCAGTAATATAACTGCCTTCAGGTACATTATATTGTGCTGGATCATAACCCCAGTTATAAAGTAAATCTGGATGATCTTCATCCACAGTTGCATAATCATTAACAGGTAATAACTGTACATGAGTCACACCAAGCATATCTAAATAGTCCATACCTGATGAAAAGCCATTCTTAGTCACTGTGCCTTCTTCACAGAAACCTAAGAACTTACCTTTATGTGTGATCTGTCCAAATTCATCCACAGAGAAGTCTCTGACACCTACTTCATAAATAACTGCATCTGTATTATGTTTTAGTTCTGTCAAAGGATAATCGACTCTTCTAACTTTATCTAAATCAATAACAACTGAACTATGCATATTAGCTGTACAAGAATAAGCATATGGATCCGCTGTTTCAGTGGATTCCTCATTCATTCCAATAATATAAACATATTCATAACCATCTAAATCTTTCTTAATAGTTGTACTATAGACACCCTTATCTCCTCTTTCTAAAGGATAATAATGAAGGTCTTCATCTTTCCAAATTTTTAATACAACTTCCGTAGAAAGAGGTGACCAAACCTTGAATGTTGTTTTCTCTTTTGTATAATGACTGCCTAAATCATCACCATCATAATAAAAATGATCATCAAACTCTTTACTCAGAGAAAGCTGACTAAAATCTAAAAAACAAGCGAGACCATAATTATCAAACACTTTATATCTTGTACCTACAGAAAAGTCTGTATGCAAAAGATACGACTGGAATCCATTTTCTTTCTCAGTCGCTTCGCCTTTAAGTATCTTGACTTCACTTGTATCTAAATTTTTTAAATAATACTGACTTGAAATTCCGTTATAATAATTTAATGATAAATTGACCTTGATCAAATCAAAATCAATCGCATAAGCATACATACGTATTGATTCCCTTTGCATATTATAAACCTACCTTTTCACATTCCCTATTCTATCATAAAAATATGAGAAAAAAAGAAAGTATTTAAATTTGAAAAAGAAAGCCATATAACACAAAAAAAGACTTAACAACATAAGTCGTTAAGTCTATATAAATTTTCACCTTCACACTGATATTCCCACTCAATGCTAGAAGTATCCACACTGTCTAAATTCTTAATTAATGCCTTATTAAGAATTTCTGTTACCTGATCTACTGTTGCATTAGATGGAATAACCACTGTCGCATTCTGTAATTCAGGAGATTCAGTTGTTGTTTGTACAACTGGTGTTGTATCTAATGCATGTACAGTGAACTACTCCGACTTACGCTTCGCTTAGAAGTCAGGGCTTCTTGCTTCAACCACCACTGCCTGGCTGGTAACCTTACGGTACTGTCAGGACTAAATGATGTCCACAAGCGTTATATTCGGCTAATTCCTAGCCTATATGTTTTATACTGATTTCAGTATACGTAAGCCTTCAAGCTTTATGTTGATGGCTGCATTCTGATCTCTGCTCATTGTAAGACCGCATTCACAGCTCATTGTTCTGATGTGCAGATCCTTCATCTCTCTGTGGACTTTGCCACAGCAGTGACAGATCTGACTTGATGGAAACCACTTATCTACTTTGACAAGATACTTTCCTCTATCATCAAGCTTATAGGCCAGCATGTTTATGAATAATCCATAGCCATTGTCCATAGTAGCCAAGCCAATTCCAAAGCCCCTGTTAGACATAGCCTTCATATCAAGACTTTCAACACATACGACATCATACTGATTGGCGATCTCAGTAGATAACTTGTGTAGCTTGTCAAGTCTCTGGTTGGCTATATGTCTATGAATCTTGTTCACCTTGCGGAGCTGCTTAAGATAGTTGTTGGATTTCTTCTCACCTTTCTTAGCACCCTGCATACGTGAAAGCTTTCTCTGTGCTTTTGCAAGCTTCTTCTGGCTTTCACGATAATAATTATGGTTATTGCCGATATTGCCTTTATCGTCTACATAGAGTCCATTAGAGGCATAGTCAAGACCAATGGCATTATCAGACTTCCTAACCTTTACAACATTCTTCTCATACTCGAATAATACAGAAGCATAGTATGTGCCATCACCTTCCTGGGATATCGTAACAGACTTGATAACCCAGTCAGCCTCAGGCTGTCTATGGATGACTGCCTTCACTCTTCCTATCTTAGGAAGTTTTATACTTTTACCAATGATAGCGACAGTACCCTTCTGATTATTTGTAGTATATGACTTTCTACTGCGCTTTGCAGACTTGAATTTTGGGAATCCTGTCTGCTTCTTACGCAGCTTATCGAAATGATTTCTAAATGCAGCCTGCAGATTCAATTGAACATTGGCAAGTGCAAGACTATCCACTTCCTTAAGGAAGGGATAATCCTTCTTATACTTAGCAGGTGTCACAGCGACAAACTTGCCAGTCTTCTTGTAGCTTTCAATCTTGTCGTTAAGCATGAGATTATAGACCTTACGGCAACAGCCGAAGGTCTTTGCAAACATAATTCTCTGATCAGCGTTTGGATACAGTCTGTACCTTATTGCTTTGTTTGCCATCCTTACCTCCCTGGGATTGTATGAACTGCTGGATGATGTCTACTGTTGCATTACCTGTAGTCAGTAGACAGAAGCTCGGTGACCAGAACATCTCCTTCCAGAGGGATTTGCGTATCTCTGGAAACTCCTTCTTGATGAGCCTGCTGCTTGCAGATTTATAAGCGTTGATGAACTTGCTTATCTCTGAATTAGGCTGTCCTCGAAAGAGAATATGAACATGGTCAGCATCGTGATTCCATTCATCCAATGAGATATTATATTTGATAGATAGATTCTCAAACATCTCCCTGAGACGATTTGAGATCACATCATCTATCACCTTATTACGATGTTTAGTGCACATTATAAGCTGATAATTCAGCAAGAACACTGAATGGTTATTATCATCTAATTTCATAGTATTTATGACCTTTTTTCTATTTATTTCTGATTACATATATATTATACTACTACCTGACAATAAAGGCAAAACAAAACACCGTGTTTACCGCAATTCATCCCGCCACCTATAGAGGTGGGGGAATTCTTGCTCACGGCGTGTTAAATACGCGTGCTGGCTGTGCAAGTGGTACGACAATCATGGCAGTTGCAGCAACTTCAACCAAAATCTTCTTTGTCTTCATTTATTGTCCCCTTTCGTTATATGACTCCTTATTTATACTAATATTTTTAAACTCAAACTACTAGAAATACGTTAATTATTTCGAAATGTTATATTCAGCAAGAAGATATATAAATACAATCCATTCATGCATAAATTGTACTTTTGATGTTTATATAATTTTATTTTACACATAGAAAAGAGGATAGCCATGCTATCCTCTCATTCATTATTCTTCATCTTCAGACATCATCGAGTCTAATACTTCCTGTACAAATGCATATTCTTCTTCTGTTTCAATAGGAAGAATATTATCTGCATCCTCAGGATCTACCTGTGAAGCATAGATATTCAACTGATCATCTTCATCTGAACTGTTATCTGTATAAATGATATATTCTTTTCCTGTTGCGTCATCTGTAAATCCTAAGATAACTTCACAAGTCACTTCTTCACCATCTACGTCTAGTACGAATGTATCTTTCATTAGATTTTTACCCTATTTAAATGCCAGATATCCTTTACATAATCTTCAATAGTTCTATCACTTGAGAAATGACCACTCTTCGCAATATTAGCTAAGCACATCTTAGACCAGTTCTGACGATTCTGATATAAGTTGTTGATCTTTTCCTGAGCAAGTCTATAGCTTTCGAAATCTTTTAATAAGAAGTATTCATCATTTCTGCTCATTAATTCATCAAAAATAATCTTGAATTCTTCTCTTGATGGATGGAAAGTACCATCGACTAATGAATCAACAACCTTCTTGATGTTTGGATTATTGTTGTATTCATTCCAAGAATTATAAGTACCTTTTGCCTTTAATTCGTTGACTTCATTATCCTTCAGACCGAAGATTACAATGTTGTCATCTCCAACTAAATCTGCAATTTCTACATTGGCACCATCTAATGTGCCAAGTGTTACAGCACCATTCATCATGAACTTCATGTTAGAAGTACCACTTGCTTCCTTACCAGCAGTAGAGATCTGTTCAGATACATCTGCAGCAGGAATAATCTTTTCCGCAATAGTAACACCATAGTTTTCAATAAATACAACCTTTAAGTATTTATTTGTTTCTGGGTCATTGTTTACCTTATCCGCAACGCTGTTGATTAACTTAATAATCTTCTTAGCTAAATAGTAAGAAGGAGCGGCTTTTGCGCCAAAGATATAAGTATGTGGATAGATTCTGAAACTGCTATCTTCTTTCATTCTCTGATATAAATAGATAATATGCATTACATTTAATAACTGTCTCTTGTATGCATGTAATCTCTTAACCTGAATATCAAAGATAGAATTAACATCTACATCAATACCATTATGTTCCTTAATATAATCTGCAAGAATCTGTTTTCTCTGCTGTTTTACATTGTAGAATTTACTCTGAGTAATTGAGTCTTCTACAAATGGTGCTAATTTCTGTAAATCATCTGGTCTATGCATCCAGCTATCCCCGATTGATTCATTGATTAATGAAGTTAACTGTGGGTTACAATATGCAAGCCATCTTCTATGAGTCACACCATTTGTTTTATTGTTGAACTTGTTAGGATATAAAGTATCGAAATCCTTCATTTCTCTTTCTTTTAAGATGTCAGAGTGAAGCTGTGCTACACCATTAACACTAAATGAACCTGCAATCGCAAGTCTAGCCATATGTACCTGACCATCTTTAATGATCATAACTCTCTGTAATAAATCATTATCATTTTCAGTCTGCTGTTTAACGAAGCCAATGAAACGTCTATTGATTTCTTCAATGATTTGATAAACTCTTGGTAATAAGTCTCTCATCATATCAACAGGCCATTTTTCTAATGCTTCAGCAAGGATTGTATGGTTTGTATAAGCACAAGTCTTACATACGATATTCCATGCATCATCCCATTCCATTCCATAATCATCAATAAATACACGCATTAATTCAGGAATAACTAATACTGGATGTGTATCATTTAACTGAATAACGTTCTTTTCATGGAAGTTAGTTAAATCAGGATAAACTCTTAAATGTGCACGAATAATTGAATTAATACCCGCACATACAAAGAAATACTGCTGTTTTAAACGTAATACTCTACCAGCATGAGTAGAATCATCAGGATATAATGTCTGGCAGATATCATTCACTTCCTGAGCATACTGACGGAAATCCTTATTTGTAGGAATATTTTCACTAGGTTCAGCTTTCCATAATCTTAATGTATTAGTCACCTTAGTATCATTACCAACAATTGGCATATCATAAGGAACAGCACGTACTGCTTCATAATCTACATGCTTCCATCCACCAGTTGCATCATCCCAGATTACTTTACCCCAGAATTTAACTTCTGTTGCATGCTTAGGTTTTCTTACTTCCCACATATTACCTAAACGTAACCACTGGTCTGGTACTTCTACCTGATATCCATTTTCAATCTTCTGTTTGAAGAAACCATAATCATAACGAATAGTATTACCGAAAGCTGGATAAGATAAAGAAGCTAAAGAATCCATGAAGCAGGCAGCAAGACGGCCTAAACCACCATTACCTAAACCAGCATCCGATTCTAATTCTTCTAGATCATGGATATTAATACCATAATCAGCAAGACCTTCTTTTGCAGTTTCATAAATACCTAAGTTCATCATATTGTTGACCAATAGACGACCAACTAAGAATTCCATTGAGAAATAGTGAACCTGTTTCTGCTGCTTAGCCTGAACTGCCATCTTTGTCATAGCCCAGTTAACAGATGCATAGTCACGTACCATAGTTTCAAGAACCATGAACTTTTCTGTTAAATGTGCTTCTTCTACTGTACGACCATATGACTCAATGATTCGCTTAGAAAATTCATATTTAAATTCTTCTTTTGTATTAAACATTTACTACTTTCCTTCCTTTACAACACTTTTCTTTGTCTTCTTTGGAGAAGACACTTTTTTAGCTGGCTTATGATATTCAAATACCACCGCGCTAAATGGTGCTAATTTTACATGAATACTCTGTGCTTCATTGATACAAGTACCTTTTTTTGATCTTAAAGCACGTGTATTTGTGTAGTTAGAACCGTTATAACTATCTTTATCTGTATTCAAGATTTCTTTATAGCTTCCAGCAAACGGTACTGGTACAGCATAATTCTCATGACTATTACCAATAAAGTTAGCGACTACAACTAAACAGTTGCCTTTCTTATCAAATCGAGCATATGAGAATACACTCTGTTTATGATCATCTACAACCAGCCATTTAAATCCTTCTGGATCATAATCCATACTATAAAGAGCTGGATGTTCTTCAACCATCTTATTTAAATCCTGCATAAAATGATGGAAAGAATCATGCTGTGGATATTCTAAGATATTCCAAGCCAATGCTTTTCTTTCATCCCATTCCTTGTATTCACCTAATTCATTACCCATGAAATTAAGCTTCTTACCAGGATGAGTCATCATATATGTATATAAAGCTTTTGCCTGTGCGAACTTGTCTCCATCAAGCCCCCACATCTTATTTAAAATAGTTGCTTTACCATGAACCACTTCATCATGTGAGAATGGTAAAATAAATCTTTCTGAATAGAAATACATCATTGAGAAAGTTAAGAGATTATGATCATATTGACGATAAACTGGATCTTCTTTGAAATACTTCAATGTATCATTCATCCAGCCCATATCCCACTTATAATCAAATCCTAAACCGCCATCCTTAACTGGTTTAGTAACATATGGGAAATCCGTTGAGTCTTCTGCAATAGTCATAACTGCAGGATATCTTTCATGAATCTGTTCATTCATAGTCTTTAAGAACTCTAAAGCCCCATTGTTTGTACCAAAGTCTTTATTACCTTTCCAGTAAATAAGGTTGCTGACAGCGTCGAAACGAATACCATCAATATGGAATTCTTCTGCCCAGAAATGAACAGCACTCTTTAAGAATGAACGTACAGTATCTTTTGTCACATCAAAATATACTGAATCCCATTCAGAATAACGGTTATTCACATCTGCATATTCATAAACCCAGCCTCCATCAAACTGATAAAGACCATGTCCATCCTTTACAAAATGAGCAGGCACGAAGTCCATAATGACACCTATACCTTCTTTATGACACGCATTAATGAACTCCTTTAACTGTTTTGGATGTCCATAACGACTTGTCGCACTAAAATAACCTGTTGCCTGATATCCCCAAGAGCCATCAAATGGGAACTCATTTAAAGGCATTACTTCAATATGTGTATAGCCCATCTTCTTTACATAAGGAATAATTTCATCAATCATTTCTTCATATGAATAGAACTCTCCGTCACTTGTGTCTGTAAATTCCTTTTTCATCTTCCAAGAGCCAAGATTCGCTTCATAAATATTCATGTTACGATCATAGTTATTAGAACGTGACTTCATCCATCTAGAATCATGCCAGCGATAGCCTTCTAAGTTATATACCTTAGATGCTGTTCCTGGTCTAATTTCACTGAAAAAGGCATATGGATCTGCACGATCAACAATAGCACCAGAAGGTGTTTCAATTCTATATTTATAAAGGTCATACTGCTTTAGCCCTTCAATATAGAGAGTCCACACACCTCCATCATTATATCTCTCCATATAATGTTGTGTTCCATCCCAGTTATTAAAATTGCCTACAACCTGAACACTTCTTGCATGTGGTGCATATACTGTAAAGCGAACGCCCTTTTTATCCGGATGAGCACCGAATACCTTATATGCCTCTAAACACTTTCCTTCAAAAAACAATTTTATCAAGAAATTATCTAACATACCTATATGTCTCCCTTCATAAATTTCATTATACATTAAATATGACCAAAATTCATTCATTTCAGACAATATAGGTAAAAAAATGTAAACGGTTACTTGATTGTAATGTCTTGAATATTATTTAATACGATGGAAACTGTTCCATCAGGGTTTTCTTTCTTTTCAAAAGTAGATCCATTCACATATTCATCTACTGGCATAGTAATCTGAATATTTTCATCAAGAGTAATCTTTACAACCTCAACAGAACGTCCTAAAGCATTTAAAGAAATTGTATCATCTTCACCAATCCCAAGATCTTTCATCATCGTTTCTGATTCTTCCTGAGCCTGATAATCTCTTTCCATGACCTTACGAACGACTTCAATTGGTTTAACGAGTTCACCCATCTGTGTTCTTTCTAATATTTCCTGCTTCACAAGTGGAAGTGCTTCTTTATCATTCACATGATAAATATCATCAATCTTATTTACCACTTTCTTCATAGTAGAAATCTTCTGACGATCAGTTAACTTCTCTTCACCCTTAATCCACTGACTATTTAAATAAGTATCCATCTTACCATCAATGAGATACTTCTTTTCAATAAGAGAAAGTTTCTTGTGGTCTGTATCTATAATAATGGCTTCATCAACTGCTGTACCAATCTGAGGAAGAACCTGTCTTCTTGTAATACGGACATTTTCCTCTTCTACAAGAGATACAGAATTATACTTATAATTAAGCTTTAAAGCAGCAATAATATGCACACCATCACGATAGCAGTCCACATAAAGAATATTACTATTAGGCATTTCTTCAATCACTGAACCTAATGCAAAGAACTTTTCACTAATTTCTTTTGCCTGTTTCTTGAATTCTTCATCATCTTCAAGCATCTTATCAGCACGAAGTAATAATTCATGAAGTGAAGGCACAACAAGTTCTTTAATAGCTGGACTGTATAAAGCTTTTTCTACTTTTTTATGATAATATTCCTGAGTTGTATCATTTAATTCACAGAAATCTTCACTTAAGTATATTTTACGATGTTCAAAATCAAGCATATGCATCATAATCTTATTAATAATAATAGTGTTCATCTGAATTCTGCCACTCAAAATGTGATTAAATATACTCACATCGAGATAATGTAAGTTCTCACGAACATTACTTACTATTTCATTGTGTATGCTTTCGATTGACAAAAATCATATCTACTCACAAGTTCTTGTACACTTCATAGTCGTAAATTCCCGAAGTAGCCTTCGGTACATACCTACGTTTGCGTTTATCTATGCAACTTCGTAAGTCGTAGCATCTCTCAGATTTAATGCAGCATTGAAATCTCTGTCTTCGATATAACCACATTCACATCTGAAAACTCTATCTGAAAGTTTTAAATCTTTTTTGATATGCTTACAGCAATGACATGTCTTAGATGATGGGAACCATCTATCTACTATTCGAAGTTCAATTCCATTCTCCTTGCATTTAGCTTGAAGCTTTGTTTTAAATTCATAAAACTTCTGCGAAGCAACTGCCTTTGAAAGATGTCCGTTCTTCATCATTCCTGATACGTTTAGATCTTCAATCATTATATAAGATGGCTTGGTTTTCACTATCTCTGCGTTTATCTTATTGATGTAATCAGTACGAATATTGTCTATTCTATGA
>ULWW01031335.1_pt1 | contig 23076 bp, 26 predicted proteins | sample 1960741 | NCBI WGS metagenome assembly ULWW01 (sample SAMEA4835823, study PRJEB28245) | human gut metagenome | biome: gut microbiome; material: fecal sample | place: Denmark | collected 2008
GTCCTTCTGCCGTTTCAATGCGCCGCGCGCTATCCACATAGTCATAATTCGTGGAAATATCCAGCAGGACATATCCCACCTTGTCCGACCAGACAAGGTCAAAGGCATCGCTTTCCTTCAGCCGCTCCGCAAAAACGGCGATCACCCGTTCCAGCTTCTGTTTTTCCTGTTTTGTGTAGGTCATGATAAGTTCCTCCTATATGTGTTTGATTCATCACAAATCATAGCATATAAAATATTTTTTCTCAGTTGTGCAGAAAAAGTCGAAGCGGCTCCTATTTTTTAAGTGTAAAGACCCTCAAGCAGTGCACCTTGACAACCGAACACCCATCTGGCAGGGAGATACAGCAACCGCGGACAGTATGCGATGATATGAGCGTACCCACGGACCAACGCTGCACAGCAGCGGCTGCAATACGTGCTCTTGACCGGAGCGTAGGAACGGACTGCCAGATGGCTTATAAAAACAACTAATTTCATTTTCACATCTGGAGGAAATCATATGACAAAACCTTTTATTCAGGGTCAAGGAGAGGATTTTGATAATGAAAGCAAGCTGCCAATTCATTTGAAGATGCTATTGACCATTCGCGAGGCAGCAGAGTATAGCAACATCGGAATCAATAAAATTGATTCCATGCTGAAACAGCCGAATTGCCCCTTTGTTCTTTATGTGGGAACACGCAAACTTGTTAAGCGCAAGGAATTTGAGACATTTATACGCGAAAATCTCATTATTTGATTTTCTGCCGGTTATTGCTGCTGCGAATAAAAATTGACCTCTGTGTGTTGAAAAAAGCTGAGTCCTGCTCTATAATGAAATAGATGTGTTGGGCTCTTTTTCTTGTACATAAGAAAGGAGTTCATAATGGGTAAAACTCTAAAAGGTAAGGAATGTGGAAAAGGAATCTGCCAAAGAAAGGATGGAAAATATTCTGCACGATTCTGCGGCAAAAATGGTGTACGCAAAGAAAAGCATTTTTCCACACTTCCAGAAGCACGAAACTGGCTCGCCGATCAGCAGTATAATGATCGGCATGATTTAGTCGTTGCCAACCCTAATATGACCGTTGATGTGTGGTTTGAGTTTTGGCTGAATCATCTGATTTGTGACCTTGCACCGAATACCCGGCGGAATTATCAGGAACGCTACACACATAATATTCAACCTGTTCTCGGCAACATGTTAATTGCGGATGTCAAACCTATGCACTGCAAGGCCGTCCTCAATCGCATGGATACCGAATATGCAGGTTCAACAATTCGGCAAACATACATCACGATGGGTACAATGTTTCGCTCTGCGATCATGAATGATATCATTGCAAAGCATCCGATGGATGGTGTTCGGTATACGAAACCGGTTCGCGCAGTCGATGATATTCATTTCCTGACACGAGAAGAACAGGCTATTTTTTTGGAAACTGCAAAACGCTCACATAACTACAGACAATATGTTCTGTTACTCGAAACCGGTTTGCGGACATCTGAGCTGATTGGACTGACATGGGATTCTATCGACTGGAAAAAGCACGCGTTGACAATCAATAAGACGCTCGAATATCGTCATAAAAACAAATGTTGGCGTGCAGGTCCGCCTAAAACCGAGAAAAGCTATCGAACGATTCCGTTGACGGATCGAGCGTATGCTGTTCTGAAATCCTGTTATGATGAACGCGATTCCAGAAAAGAATCGGACACTCTCTCGCAAGTGCTGGAGTATATGGATCGCAGAACCGGTAGAACAGGGACGTTAGTTATGAAAGATCTAGTCTTTATCAACTACCGTACTGGGGAGCCGGCGAAGAATAGTTCCTATGATACCCACCTTTACAAGCTGTGTGACGAAGCAGGAATTGAGCATTTTTGTATGCACGCACTTCGGCATACTTATGCAACTCGTGCGATTGAGAGTGGGATGCAACCGAAAGTGCTGCAGAAACTGTTAGGGCATGCAAGCATAAAAACCACAATGGATCGGTACGTTCATGTTACAGACGACTCAATGGCGGAAGCAATTCGTCTATTTGAAAGCCATCAATCTGCAAGCGCATAATTGGTGCGTCAACGAAAAATTGGTGCGGAATTGGTGCGCTGAGGCAATCAGGAAACCTCAAAACCCTTGAAATTAAAGGAGATGTGAAGAAAAATGAAATTAGGTATCGTCGGACTTCCCAATGTAGGAAAGTCTACGCTTTTCAATGCAATCACAAATGCTGGCGTTGCAGCAGACAACTATGCGTTCTGCACCATTGACCCGAATGTCGGCGTCGTGTCCGTGCCGGACAAGCGACTTGAGTGGCTGCGCGACCAGCACAACCCCAAGAAATTCACCCCCGCCGTGATTGAATTCGTCGATATTGCGGGTTTGGTCAAGGGCGCGTCCAAGGGCGAAGGTCTGGGCAACAAATTCCTTGCCAACATCCGCGGCTGCGACGCGATTGTCCACGTTGTGCGCTGCTTTGACGACGCAAATGTCACACACGTCGAGGGTTCGACCGACCCGCTGCGCGACATTGACATTATCAATACCGAACTCATCATGGCTGACCTTGAGATGATCGACCGCCGCATCGACAAGGCGCAGAAAAACGCCAAGGGCGGCGACAAGCGCTTTAACCACGAGGTCGAGGTCTTCACAGCCCTGCGCGACTATATGAACGAGGGCAATCTGGCCCGCACGTTTGAATGCTCCGAGGACGACGCCGCCATGATCGCCACCAGTGATCTGCTGACGCTCCGCAAGACGATCTACGCTGCAAACCTGAGCGAAAACGACGTGAACCAGCCCGAGGCCTGCAAGTATTTCACGCAGGTGCAGGAACTGGCCGCGAAGGAGGGCAGCGAGGTTCTGCCCATCTGCGCAAAGCTCGAAGCCGACATCGCCGAGCTGGACGACCCGGACGAGAAGGCCATGTTCATGGAGGAGCTCGGATTGCAGCAGTCCGGTCTTGACCGGCTGATCCAGTGCAGCTACGAGCTGCTGGGGCTCATCTCCTTCCTGACAGCCGGCGCGGACGAGTGCCGCGCGTGGACGATCAAAAAGGGCACGAAGGCCCCGCAGGCCGCCGGCAAGATCCATTCCGACTTTGAACGCGGCTTCATCCGCGCCGAGGTCATCGCCTTCGACGATCTGAAGGCATGCGGCACGCTGGCAAACGCAAAGGCGAAGGGTTTGCTGCGCAGCGAGGGCAAGGAATACGTCATGCACGACGGCGATGTCGTAAACTTTCTGTTCAACGTGTAATCAAAACCAAACCGCCCGCAGTCGAGTCTGGCTGCGGGCGGTTTTCTGTCATCTGCACAGCAAATGTTTCCAGTTTGCCGGAAAAGGTCTTGCGGCGCAGCGTTTTTCATACTATAATAAAAGAAAACAGCGAAAAGGTGAGCATATGGAGATCAATCGCGCAGCCGAACTGCTTCGCGCTCTTGCCGATGGCATCGACCCCATGACGGGACAGCCGCTGCCGGACGAGAGCGTCTATAACCGGCCGGAGATCATCCGGGCACTGCACTGCGTCCTGCAGGAACTGCAGGAGCGGGCAGACAGCACTGCCGCTGTCAACGCGGGCCGGAACTGGAGCACAGAAGAAGAAGCACAGCTGCTGCAGGAATACGGCATGGGGCTTCCGATCGAGACGATTGCGCGCCGCCACGGGCGGAGCGTCGGCGCGATTGAAACGCGCCTGTCCGAACTCGGCCAGCGCGACCAGATCCAGTTCAGCATGCGATAGGAGCAGGGTATGGAACGAAGCAGACTGGAACTATTATTGGAGCAGGAGTTGCTGCAAAACGCGCAGCAGGCCCGCATCCTGTGCGGCAGCCCCGTGACGCGCTTTGTGCGCAGCGTGCAGACTGCCGGCGGCGTTGCTGCCGTGCGGGAATCCTGCAGGCGGAATCGCCCATCCGACGCGTTTGATTCTCTTGTGCAGGCAGGCCGGCTCGATCTGTCCGCGGAGGCCAGCGCCGTCAAGGGCAAATACGGTCCGCTCTTTACCGACGAGGAGGTCAACACCTGCCTCACGCTGCTCTTGGAAAGCGGTTATTTTCAAAAAACGGGGCGGTAACCACCGCCCCGCTCGAGTTTTCAATCAGTTCCGCTTCTCCAGCGCCTTTTTTACGACCGGCGCAAGCAGGCAGGCAAGCGCGCCGCCAATCAGGGCCGTAACCAGCTGCGGCCAGGTAAAGGCCGCCGTGACAGCTGCAAGCTTTGCCGCCGGAACGACCGTGGGCGCGGCAAGCTTCACAAGCACCAGATACAGTGCCAGCCCCTTTGCCGCTGCCGCCAACGCCATGCAGCCCCATGCAGTCAGGTGCTGTGCGGTCAGGAATCTGCCGACCAGCAGCGCAAACAGCACCGCATAAACCGCATTGCCAAGCGCCACACACGGAACAAACAGCAAAAACGCCGGGCCGATTCCGAGCGCATAGGCGCAGAACGGCGAGATAACCGCCACGATCACGCCCGACCAGACCCCGCCGGTGAGCGCAGCCATCGCCAGCACCAGATTGACGCATGAGCCCGTCACAAACTGCCCGAGGCTCTTTGTTGCAACCTGTAAAACAAGCAGCAGCGCGAGGCAGACCGCCGTGCGCACAATCCAAATCGTTTTCTTCATCCTTACACCTCCTGTCTCCCGAACACCGGGGGCTTTCAAAAATCTCGTTCACAGTATAACAGCCTGAACTGCCCGCGTCAAGGAAAACAAAACACGGTAGATTTTCATAGGATGGTTGTGGTATACTGGATGCAGTACACATGGGAGGGAACGCCATGTATCCGAAAAAACAGCCAAAAAGCGACCGGGAAAAATTCTACGGCGCATTTCAGAAAAAGGTCGGCTGCAAGCCCGAGCAGTATCTGCGCCGGAAGCTTGCAGGCGGCATGCAGGAGGCCGAACTGCGGCGGCTTTATGATATGCTGGCCGTCGAGATCGCCATGAAGGCAAGATGCACCGCCATCCGTTATGACGCGCTGCAGCTGGAACCCGCAGCTGAAACGGCGGCAGAGCGGCACATCCGCCGCGCAGCCACGCACGAGGTCCCCATCTGCGCACGCTGCGGCGGACGCATGGTGCTGCGCACCGGACAGACCGGCGCGCGCAAGGGAAAGAAATTCTGGGGCTGCTCCAACTACCCGGCCTGCCGGTACACAAAGGACTTTGAAGAGCGGTCATGAGAAATTTCAAATTTATCATCAGCTACGACGGCTCCCGCTATTTCGGCTGGGAGCGCCAGCCGGGCCGCGACACGATCCAGGGCAAGCTGGAAGCCGTCCTGACGCGCATGTGCGGCACGGACGTGCAGGTCATCGGCGCGGGCCGCACGGACGCAGGCGTCCACGCAAAGGCCATGGCTGCCAACGCCTATATGGACACGGAGAAAACGCCGGAGGAGATCCGCGATTACATGAACCGATACCTGCCGGACGATATCTGCGTACAGGAGGCAAAGCTTGCCGCTGACCGCTTCCACGCGCGCTACCGCGCCGTCGGCAAGCTTTATACCTACACCTGCTATGTCGGCAATACGAAGCCGGTCTTCAACCGGAAATACGTCACCGTGCTCGATTACCAGCCGGATCTTGCCGCCATGCAGCGCGCGGCGGAGATTCTCACCGGCGAACATGATTACAAAAGCTTCTGCTCGAACCCGCAGATGAAAAAATCCACCGTGCGGATCGTCGATTCCATCGAGATCGTCCGGCGGAAAGATTATATCTATTTTAATTATCATGGCACAGGCTTTTTACAGAACATGGTGCGCATCCTGACCGGAACGCTTCTGGAGGTCGGACAGGGCAAGCGCACACCGGAAAGCGTCCGGCAGACGCTCGAAGCGAAAGACCGAACGCAGGCCGGGTATACCGCGCCCCCGCAGGGGCTGTGTCTGATGCGGGTGGATTATTAAAGGAGCCTGCTGTAAGGCTGAAAGTCTTCTACGAATTTGCAACTGCGGTACAACTTTTTCTTCTTTTTCTTTTGCTTCTCCGAAAGAAAACCGACTCGGTTTTCTTGAATCTTTCCTGCGAAACCAAGACCAGTTCAAAAATTCCGACACTGTCCTTGAAGGCGTCGTAGGGGCCGATGCCTACATCGGCCCGGCAGAATGCGCCGTTTTTATGGAAATCTTCAGCGAATTCGTAACTTCCTAAACGGGCCGACAGAGTCGTCGGCCTCTACGGCGAGGCTTCAATGCACATGTACCCAGTAGGGGCGGACGACTCTGTTCGCCCGCAGAATATACCGATTTTACGGTAATCTTCGGCAAATTCGCAGCTTCCCAACGGGCCGATGTGGGCATCGGCCCCTACAGGGCTCCGGCGAATCCGTACTGCCTTGCAAATTTTGAACGCAAGGCGCTTTTACCAGAGAAAAGATAGGGCCGTCGGAGACAACACGGAGAGAGCAGCGTTCGTTATAACCTCACAATTTCCACAACCGTCAGCACCCGCTCCCGGATATGGAAGCGCACGTCGAAGCCCGCGAAGTTAAACCCGTACCGGCGTTCCGGATCGTGCTGATAGCCTGGGACCGGCCCGCAGGATAACGCCTGCCGCAGTCCCTCGCGCTTGTCTTCCGGGATCATCGCCTCGAGTTCTGGTGGGAACACGACCGTCAGCGGCTCGGCGTCGCGCTTGCCGTCAAAGCCGTCAACGGCCTCCGGATAGCTGTCCGCATACGGAAGATACGGCTTGATATCATAGACCGGCGTTCCGTCCACCAGATCGGCTCCAGCGACATACAGGACCGGGCCGTCCTTCATATGAAGGTCGGCCTTGACAAGCTGCACGCAGGAAAGCCCCAGCGGATTCGGCCGGAACGGTGAGCGCGTAGCGAACACGCCCACGCGCGTTTTGCCGCCCAGCTTCGGTGGCAGCACCGTCGGCGACCAGCCCGCGCCCGCGACCTTATCAAATTCCCAGATCAGCCACAGATGTGAAAAATCCGCAATGCCGCGCAGACAGTCCGGATTGCGGTACAGCGGCTCGAATACGATCGTCGAGACAAGCCCGGATGCCAGCCCCGACTGACGCGGGACGCCGAACTTGGTGGGAAAATCGGTATGGATACGGGCAATGGGTTCGATGTTCATGGCGGTCGCTCCTGTTAAAAAATCTGATTGTAGCGTCAGCTGACAAGGGCACACATGGTTTTCCCATGCCTGAACAGCAACTGGCCGCGTTATCCTCGTTGATGGGCGTCAGCCTGTCAAGGACGATAACGCCGCGAAAGGCGGGCCGGTGCGCTCCGCGGGCATGTGCACCCTTGTCAACTGACGCTATCATAGCACAATTTCCGAAAAAATCAAAATTCGTTTTGCTTTTCAGCATAACGCGCGTAAAATAGTGATGCACTGGAGGTGCAGAGTATATGAATGACGAATTGACAGCCGTTGATATCAAAAAAATGGAGCAGGAGGTCGAATACCGCCGTCTTCAGCTGCGGCCGCAGCTGCTTGAGGATGTAAAGACCGCGCGGGAGTTCGGCGATCTCAGCGAGAACTTTGAGTATAAGGCCGCCAAGCGCGAAAAAAGCCGCAACGACAGCCGCATCCGGTACTTAGAGCGCATGATTAAGACCGCAAAGGTCATTGACGCCAGCTCGAACCCGGACGAGATCGGTCTGTTCGACAAGGTGACGATCTACATCGAAGAGGATGACGAGGAGCAGACCATTGAACTTGTCACCACGCTCCGCCAGAACGCGCTCAAGGGCCTCATCAGCAAGGAATCGCCCGTCGGCAAGGCCGTCATGGGCCACAAAAAGGGGGACCGCGTGACCGTCCATGTGAATGAGAATTACAGCTATGATATCATCATCCGCGACGTGCAAAAGGGCTCGGACGACGAGACGCTCCCCATCAGCAGCTACTAAGGAACCCCAGAATCAGAACTTCCTTAAGATTCCGCTAAGATGTGCCCGGCCGACTTGACGGCCGGGCATTTTTCTGCTTTAATAGGCACGATAAAAGGGAGTAGCAGGCGGTTTCCCCCGCGTCGGCTGCGTCAGTACGGCAGAAATGCCCGCAGCCGACTGAAATTGTGAGACTTTTACCGAAGCATTGTGTATGCTTGGGTAAAGGTCTTTTCTTTTTATCAAAAAACAAAACAGGAGGACTTTTTGTGGCACAGTTATTTTCAAACATCAGCAATCTCAGCTGGCAGCAGGCCGTGATGTGGCTGATCGGCGGGATCCTGATCTATCTGGCAATCAAACGGGATATGGAGCCCGCGCTGCTGCTGCCAATGGGCTTCGGCGCGATTCTGGTCAATCTGCCGCTGTCCGGCGCGGTGACACAGATCATCGACGGCGTGGAGGAGATCGGCGTTCTGAACGTGCTGTTTGACGCGGGAATCGCAAACGAGTTGTTCCCGCTTCTGCTGTTCGTCGGCATCGGGGCAATGATCGATTTTGAGCCGCTGCTGAACGACCCGAAGCTGATGTTCTTCGGTGCAGCGGCGCAGTTCGGCATTTTCTTCACCTTCAGCCTTGCAGCCCTTCTGGGCTTCCCCATCAAGGATGCGGCGGCCATCGGCATCATCGGCGCGGCAGATGGCCCGACGGCGATCTTCATGGCGAATTTCCTGAAATCCAACTATCTGGGCGCGATCATGGTCGCGGCGTATTCGTACATGGCGCTCGTGCCGCTTGTGCAGCCACCTGTCATCCGCGCGCTGACCACAAAGCACGAACGGCTGATCCGCATGTCATACCATCAGCACACGGTTACAAAGCGTACGAAGATTTTATTCCCGATCATTATCACCGCCGTCTGCGGCATCGTCTCGCCGCGAAGCGTGGCGCTGGTAGGCTTTTTGATGTTCGGCAACCTCATCCGGGTGTGCGGCGTGCTGGATTCTCTTTCCGAGACGGCGCAGAAGACGCTTTCAAATCTCATTACGCTCTTCCTGGGCCTCACCATCGCCGTGCGCATGCAGGCAGAGTATTTCCTGACAAAGCAGACGCTTCTCATTATGGCGCTGGGTCTGGTGGCGTTTATTTTCGACACAGCGGGCGGTGTGCTGGTTGCGAAGCTGATCAATCTGTTCCTGCCGAAGGAGAAAAAACTCAATCCCATGATCGGCGCCTGCGGCATTTCAGCGTTTCCGATGTCCGCGCGCGTCGTCTACAAAATGGCAATTAAGGAAGACCCGCAGAATTATCTGCTCATGCAGTGCGTGGGTGTCAACGTATCCGGGCAGGTCGCATCCGTCATCGCGGGCGGTCTGCTGCTGAATCTTTTAGTGTGAGGGAAAGACTATGAATTATGAAGCATTCTTACAGACGCTGCCCATCATGGGCAAAGGCATGGCCGGCATTTTTCTGGTCACGGGTGTGATCGTGCTTTGCATCCTCATTTTAGGCAAAACGGGCAACAAACCAGAAAAATAAAATCAAACGGTCTTGAATCAACATACAGATGCAGGTATAATAGAGGTACACTTCAAGAAAGAGGGTACTTTTATGTCTGTTGATATGACCAAATGGTGCGAGATTGCAAAGGCCAATATGGGCAAGCGTCCGGCTGGCGAGGGCCGGCTCGGCGGCAAGATCTGCATCGTGACCGGCGCGGCCCAGGGCTTCGGCAAGGGCATTGCGGAGGAACTGTATAAAGAAGGCGCAACCATCGTCATTGCCGATATGAACGAACCGCTGGCAAAGCAGGTTGCAGAGGAAATGGGTGAACGCGCCGTTGCCATCGCGGTCAACGTCTCCGACGAAGAATCCGTTGCGAACATGGTCGCGCAGACGGTTGAGAAGTTCGGCGGGCTTGATCTGATGCTCTCGAACGCGGGCGTCGTCCGCTCCGGCCCTCTGGCGCATGTGGAAAAGAAGGATTTCGACTTCGTCACCAGCGTCAACTACACAGGCTTCTTCCTCTGTGCAAAATACGCCGCCATCATCATGGAGGCCGAGCACGAGGCGGACCCCGAGGCCATGTTTGATATCGTCACGCTGAACTCCAAGTCCGGCCTTGAGGGCTCGAACAAGAATTTTGCCTACGCAGGTTCCAAATTCGGCGGCATCGGTCTGACGCAGTCGTTCGCGCTGGAGTTGTGCGCGTACAACATCAAGGTCAACGCTGTCTGCCCGGGCAACTTCCTCGATGGCCCGCTGTGGTCCGACCCGGTGCGCGGTCTGTTCGTGCAGTATCTCGAGGCTGGCAAGGTTCCCGGCGCAAAGACCGTCGCGGACGTGCGCCGTTATTACGAGGCCAAGGTTCCGATGAACCGCGGCTGCCTGCCTGTCGATGTGGCGCGCGCCGTCATGTACTGCGTCGAGCAGAAGTACGAGACTGGTCAGGCCATCCCCGTCACCGGCGGTCAGGTCATGCTGAACTGAGGGCCGCGCGATGATCGAGATCGACATTCTGAACAAACTCAACGCGCCCACGCGGGAAGAACGCCTTGCAAATCTCAAAGAGATTCTGAAGACCACCGAATTCCCGCCCATGGTGCCGCAGTACATCAACAATCATATTCATACGACCTATTCGTTCTCGCCCTACTCCCCCACCGCCGCGGTCTATGCCGCGCGGATGGAAGGCCTGTGCACAGCTGGCATCATTGACCACGACTCTATTTCCGGCGCGCGGGAATTCCTCGCGGCAGCAGAGTTGGTCGGCATGCCGGTGACCGTCGGCATGGAGTGCCGCGTATCGATGGACAGCACGGCGATGCAGAACAAGCGCACGAACAACCCCGATCAGGTCGGCGTCAGCTACATGACCATCCAGTCCGTTCCGCACGACAAAATTGAAACGCTCAACGCATGGTTCGCGCCCTACCGCGCGGCCAGAGGCCGCCGGAACCGCGCGATGGTTGAAAAAATCAACGCGCTGCTGGACGGCATCGCGCTGGACTATGACCGCGACGTGCTCCCGCTGTCGGAGGCGAAGGAGGACGGCGGCGTAACCGAGCGCCATCTCATGTACGCGCTGGCAAAGAAAATGGTTGTAAAAGCCGGAAAGGGCCAGCCAATGGTGGACTACCTCGCCTCCATCGGTCTGAACCTGTCTGCCAAGCAGCAGGCCCAGATGCTGGACACGGCATACCCGTTCTACGAGTATGACCTGCTGGGCATTCTAAAATCGGCGTTCGTGCCGAAAATTTATATCGATGCGACGGAGGAATGCCCAAACGTGCGCGACGTGGCCAAGCTGTGCAATGACATCGACGCGCTTTTGTGCTACGCGTATCTTGGCGACGTGACGGCCTCCGTCACAGGCGACAAGAAGGCGCAGAAGTTTGAGGACGATTACCTGGACGACGTGATCGCCTGCGTCAAAAGCTGCGGCATCCGCGCTGTCACCTATATGCCGACACGCAACACGCCGGAGCAGCTGACCAGACTTCGCCGTCTCTGCGACGAAAACGGTCTGTTCCAGGTCTCGGGCGAGGACATCAACTCCCCGCGCCAGTCGTTCGTCATCAAGGCCATGGAAAACCCGCTGTTCTCCAACCTGATCGACGCGACCTGGAAGCTGATCGAGCACGAAAAGACCGGCTCTGCCATCTGCTGAGCCAAAACGAAAGGGGCATGACACCATGAGAAACCTGTTGGCGTTCGACCTCGGCGCGAGCAACGGCCGCGCGATTTTAGGCCAGTTCGACGGCGAGACAATCACCATGCGCGAACTGCATCGGTTTGAAAACAATTACATTGAGATGAACGGCGTGTTCTACTGGGATCTGCCGTATCTCTACAACCAGCTGAAGCAGGGTCTGCTTGCGTTTAAGAATGCAAATGTCGGCGAACTCGACTGCATCGGCATCGATACCTGGGGCGTTGATTACGGCCTGCTTGACCAAAACGGTCAGCTGCTGTCCAATCCGCGTTCGTACCGCTACGCGGTTGACGCAGATATGGAAGAGGCGTGGAAAATCGTCGATTTTAAGACGCTTTTCGCTCGCACGGGCATCGCAACCATGAATTTCAACACCGTCTACCAGCTTTACCGCCGCAAGCGGCAGCACGACCCCGCATTGGACGCAGCGCAGACACTGCTGATGCTGCCCGACCTGTTGGGCTTCTTCCTGACGGGTGAAGCAAAGACGGAATACACCAACGCAACGACCTCCATGCTCTATAACCCCACCACGAAGGACTGGGATTGGCAGACGATCGACGCGCTGGGCCTGCCGAGGAAAATCTTTACGAAGCTTGACCGTGCGGGCACGCTGCGTGGAAAACTCCGTCCGGAACTGGCCGCAGAACTCGGCATGAATCAGGCAAATTTCGCCGCTGTCGGCACGCACGACACGGCTTCCGCCGTCGCTGCTATCCCCGGCACGGGCAGCTTCGCGTTCTGCTCCAGCGGCACTTGGTCGCTGTTCGGTGTGGAGACGGACGAACCGATTCTGACGGACGCCGTGCGCGACGCGAATTTCTCCAACGAAGGCACGATTCAGGGCGGTTTCCGGCCTCTCAAAAACATCATGGGCCTGTGGCTCATTCAGGAGTGCCGGAGAGACTGGCAGAAAGCCGGCATGAGCCTCAGCTGGAGCGACATTGTCGAGGAAGCAAAAAAGGCCGAGTCTTTCCGTTCTGTCCTCGACCCCGATTACGGCGAATTCTTTGCCGGAGGCCGGATGGTCGAGAAAATTCAGGACTTCTGCCGCAAGACGAACCAGCCGGTACCGGAAACCGTCGGGCAGATCGCGCGGTGCATCTATGAATCGCTGGCGCTTAAATACCGCTGGGCGCTCGAGCGTCTGGAGGAGATCAAGGGCCAGCGTATCGATACGCTGAACATCGTCGGCGGCGGCTGCCAGAATAAGCTGCTCAATCAGTTTGTCGCGGACTCCATCGACCGGCCCGTCATCACCGGCCCCATCGAGGGCGCAGCCATCGGCAATCTGCTGGCCCAGGCCATGGCGCTGGGCGATATTACGACGATGGACGAACTGCGCACCGTTGTGCGCCGTTCCGAGGCCGTCAGCACCTATGAGCCGCATCACACGCCGGAATGGGAAGCCACATATCAAAAGCTGCTTTCCTTCAGCAAGTAACGTGATTCAAAAACGCCGGAAGCGATTGCTTCCGGCGTTTTGAAAAGGAGAATCCATATGGATATTCAAGAACTCGTCCGCGCGCAGCGGGCATATTTTCTCTCCGGCGCAACGCGTTCCTATGCGTTCCGAATGGAGCAGCTGAAAAAATTACAGCAGGCGCTGCGGTCAAACGAAGCGCTGCTGGAGCAGGCCATGTATCAGGACTTCCGCAAGGCCCCCATGGAGGTCTACATGTGCGAAACAGGCATGGTATTGGAGGAAGTGCGTTTTCATCTGAAGCACCTGAAGGGCTGGATGCGTGAGCGCACCGTCCCGACGCCGCTGGCGCAGTTCCTGTCAAAAAGCTTCGTCTCGCCGGAGCCGTATGGCGTTGCGCTGATCATCTCGCCGTGGAATTATCCCGTTCAACTCTGCCTGTCGCCGCTGGTGGGCGCGATCTCCGGTGGCAACTGCGCCGTCGTAAAGCCGTCGGCCTATGCACCCGCGACCAGCGCGGCCATTGCGAAGCTGATTGCCGAGAACTTTGACCCGCGCTATATCGCCGCTGTCGAAGGCGGACGTGCGGAAAACAGCGCGCTGTTGTCGCAGCGCTTTGACACCATTTTCTTCACCGGCAGCGTCGCCGTCGGCAAGGTCGTGATGGAGGCTGCGGCCAAGCACCTCACGCCCGTCACGCTCGAACTTGGCGGCAAAAGCCCCGTCATCGTGGATAAAACCGCTGATGTGAAGCTGGCCGCGCGGCGCATCGCGTTCGGCAAGGTCTTGAATGCCGGTCAGACCTGCGTGGAGCCGGACTATCTGCTGATTGAGAAATCGGTCAAACCCGCGTTCATCGAGGCATACAGGCAGGCGCTGCGCGAATTCTTCCCGGACGGCAAAATGGACGAAATGCCCGTGATCGTCTCGGAAAAGCACTTTGCCCGCGTGACGGCGCTGTTGGAGGGACAGACAGCTGTGGTCGGCGGAGAATTTGACGAAAAAACGCGCTTCGTTGCGCCCACGCTGCTGGACGGAGTTTCCCCGGACAGCCCCGTTATGCAGGAAGAAATCTTCGGGCCAATCCTGCCCATGCTGGAATTTGACCGACTGGACGAGGCCATTAATTTCATCCGCAGCCGGGAAAAGCCGTTGGCACTGTATCTGTTCACGTCTGACAAGGCAGCCGAACGCCGCGTGCTGGATACCTGCTCCTTCGGCGGCGGCTGCATCAACGACACGATCATCCATCTTGCTACTACACACATGCCTTTCGGCGGCGTAGGAAACAGCGGCATGGGCAGCTACCACGGCAAAAAAAGCTTCGACACGTTCACGCACACACGCAGCATCGTCAAAAAATCGACATGGCTCGATCTTCCGATGCGGTATCACCCGTATTCGGAGAAAAAACTCGGGCTGGTGAAAAAGTTTATGAAATAGCGCCAGTTCCATGGCCTGCCATCAAATCCGCTTCTGACACCATCCCATGCAGCAAGAACGGCCGCACCTATAAACATCAGAACCGCGATACCTTCTATCAGCCATCCGATGATATGTGCGCCGCGAAACCGCTCTTTTTTATCGGGAATCGCAGCTAAGTTTTCCTTCGGCGCGGACGAGAAAAAGCGTTTATCCTGAATAAACCCGACCGCGCCGTATAAAACGAGAAAATATGCTGCCATGAGCGTAAGCGCTGCAATGATTGTAATTTTCATGTTGGTTCAGCCCCTCACAGGCAATGCTTTTGCAGAATTTCTGCAAATACGGCATTATCTTTGGTTACTTCCGATCCAATAGCAGCCGGCGCCGACCACGGCAGACAAAAACTCGATGCCCTTCAGATTCATATCGTAACCTGTCCAGCCGATGATCGGCCCGGATAGCAGGTAAATGGCCGCAAATACAGCAATCGAAACCAGCGCTCTTTTGATCGTATTTTTTGTAGACGGCTTCATACAGACACCCTCCCGGTCTTGATTGATAAGTGTATCATATCATATATCCGCGTTGAGCGCAAGAACCGCCCCGGCTCATCTGGCCGGGGCGGCTTTGGGTTATCGGTTCGGAACAATCACGGCCAGGAAGCGCGTGACGGAATCGGTGTGATTGCGAATGGAATGGGTATGGCCGTCGGCGCAGAATTCCGCGTCGCCGACGTGCAGTTCGCGGCTCTCGCCGTCCTCGGTGACGGTGGCCGCACCCTCTAGGATGTAATACGCCTCGCCGTTCGTCTCATGCGGATGGACACCGACAGACTCGCCGGGCTGGAGCGTAATAACAGCCATCATCTCCGCACGGTTTCCAAGCTGCTCGGCAGAGAACAGATAGCAGAAGCTGGGGCTGCCTTCGCCGCGGATGTTGTGCTTGACGGCAGTCTGCATGTCATTTTTCATCTGGAACATCGCAAATTCCTCCTGTTATTTATGATATTTGCTGCCCGCCTGAATGGCCTCGGCGCGGTAAAGCTGCTCAAGAGCCATGACGCGGGCTAGATGGTGCGGAAAGGTCATCTTGCTCATGGAAAGCTGAATATCCGCAAGCTTTTTGATTTCCGGCGCGATTCCGAACGACGAGCCGATCAAAAAGCAGGCGCTGGAGCGGCCGCTTCCCTTCGCCTGCCGCAGCGTATCTGCCAGCTGCTCAGAAGACAGCAGCTTTCCCTCCGGCGTCAGGACGCAGAAAAAGCAGCCCTTCGGAAGCTTCGCGCGGATGAGTTCCGCCTCCTTTTGCAAGCCCTGTGCGATCTGCGCGTCGTTCGGGTCCTCCGGCAGACGGCACTCCGGCAGTTCGATCAGCTGAAAGTCGCAATAGGCCTTCAATCGCTTGGCGTATTCCGCCGCAGCCTCGGTATAAAAGCGCTCTTTCAGCTTTCCCATACAGATGAGCGTGATGGAAAACATAAAACCTCCGCAAATCCAAAAAGCCTGTCCGCGACGGACAGGCTTCTGGATGAAAAACTTAGTCTGCTACATAGGGCAGCAGGGCGATCTGACGGGCGCGCTTGATAGCGACTGTCAGCTGACGCTGATGAGCAGCGCAGGTACCGGTGGTACGGCGGGGCAGGATCTTGCCGCGCTCGGACAGGTAACGGCGGAGCTTGACAGTGTCTTTGAAATCGATGTGCGTCACCTTATCAACGCAGAAGGAGCAAACCTTCTTACGCTTGCGAGGATGAACACGATCATTAGCCATTGCCATAGTGAATCCTCCTATCTTTGGTCTTGTGGAAAAATGTTAGAACGGGAGATCGGGATCGTCGTCGGAGAGCATGGAGAAATCAGACGGAGCAGCAGAGACATTCTGCGGCGCCTGATATGCCGGCTGCTGCGGCGGAACCTGATTGAAGCTTTGCGCGTAGCCCTGAGACTGGTTGAACGAACCGCCGTCAGCACTGTCGCGCTTGCTGTCGCCGAAATAGACATTGTCGGCAACGACCTCCGCCGAGCGGCGCTTATTGCCTTCCTTGTCCTGCCAGTTGCGGATCTGCAGCCGACCTGTTACGACAGCCATACGGCCCTTGGTGAAATACTTGCTGACGAACTCAGCGGTATTGCGCCATGCGACGATATCCACGAAATCTGTTTCCTTCTCCGCGCCCTGTGCCGCGTAATCGCGGTCAACAGCGAGGGTAAAGGATGCGACCGCAACGCCACTGCCGGTCCGGCGCAGCTCAGGGTCACGAGTCAGTCGGCCCATGAGAACGATATGGTTCAGCATGTGAGCGCCTCCTTACTCTTCAACAGCGACGATGATGGAACGCAGAATGCCGTCGGTGATCTTGAAGACACGATCAAGTTCAGCCGGCATTTCGGGCGTTACTTCGCAGGTCATGTAGACGTAGTAACCCTCAACCAGGTCGTTGATCGGGTACGCAAGACGGCGCTTGCCCCACTCGTCAACACTGGTCAGAGTGCCGTGAGCCTCCACGATACCCTTGAATTTTTCCACGAGAGCCGCGATACCCTCTTCACCCTGCGCGGGGTCGATGATATAGAGGACCTCATACTTTGCGGAAAGTTTTGCCATTGATGTTGCACCTCCTTCTGGACATATGGCCGCAGGACTCGCCTGCGGCAAGGATTGTCTGCGCTTCGCAGACCGATTTATTATAGCTGGAAACTCCGGAAAAGTCAACCGGAAATCGCAAAAGAAATTAGATTTTTGCAGATTTCCGGCATGTCACCGCTTCTATACAGCAAAAAGAGGAGCGGCAAAGCCTCTCCCCTTTGATCTGTGCGGTTTTCGCCGCCCGCAGGCTCAGGTCGTCTCCTGCTCCGACTGGATCCGGAACTGATCCATGGTGCGGATGTGCTCGGTCATCAGTTTGGATGCCAACTCCTCGTTCCGTTCCTTGACCGCCTCAATGATCCGGCGGTGCTGGGCACAGGAGGTCGTGCGGGTCTGCTCGTTTTTGGCAATCTGCATCTGCGCCTTTTTGAGCAGGAACCGGATCACCTGATACATTTCATATGTGACCTGATTATTCGCTGCGCGCATGATCTCGTTGTGATATTCCACGTCCGCCTTGACATACGCCTCAATGTTGTCGGTCTGCATCTGCTCGGTCAGTTCCTCCAGCCGCCGGATCTGCTCCGGCGCAGCACGGCGGCAGGCCAGCCGGATGACGCTTCCTTCGAGCATCAGCCGTGCCTCATAAAGCTGCGCAATGTCATAGTTGTCCATGATCAGATGCAGATAGAATTCCTGCAGAGGATGCTCTACCGCGTCCGTGACATAGGAATTGTGTTTGTCGCGGCGAACCAGTCCGAGGGCCGTCAAGCCCATGAGCGCCTCACGCACGGTCGTCCGGCCGACGGAGAAGGCCTGACAGAGTTCCTGCTCCGTCGGAAGCTTTTGGTTGGGCTGAAGTCTGCCGTCGGCGATCATTTCCTTGATCTGAAATACGATCTCGTCAGAAAGCGATCTCTTGTTGAGCGGCGTTGGGGAAAAACTGCGTTCGTTCATGAAAATGCTCCTTGCAAAAAGGGTTCCCGCCAACAGGCGACATAAATGCTTATTTTTTATGATAATACATTTCAGAAAAATAGTCAAATCTTTTCTGGTCCTTCCTGTTTTTACAGGCGAAAACCGGAAACACGAAAAGCGAAGCTGCGCACCCGGCGCAGCTTCGCGGAAGGAAACGCCCTTATTGCCGATAAAGTTCCGGACGGCGGCTTTGCAGCAGCGGAAGCTGAGCCCGGATCCGGGCTGTCTCGTCCAGATCGAGCGTGACAACACGTTCACATGCCTCGCCGGTCAGTTCCGTCAGAATCCGTCCCCATGGGTCTACCGCCATGGAATGGCCGTAATAGGGATACGGGCCATCCGGCGCAGCCGCAGGCGCACAAGCGCAGAGAAACACCTGATTGTCCAGCGCGCGGCTGCGGCAGTTGATCTCCCAATGCGCCGGTCCTGTGGTCGAGTTGAACGCTGCTGGAACCAGCACCAGCTGCGCGCCGCGGTCAGCAAGCGCACGGAATTGCTCCGGAAAGCGAAGATCGAAGCAGATGGCAAGGCCGATCTTCCCGAAGGGAGATTCCACAACCCGCAGCTGCTCGCCGGGTGTAAAAACGCTGCTTTCCTGTATGCACAGTCCGCCCGGCAGTGAGACGTCAAACAGATGACATTTCCGGTAGCATGCAAGTTCCTCGCCTGCAGGGGAGAAGAAAAAGCTGGTGTTATAGATGCGGCCCTGTGCATCAAGTTCCGGCATACTGCCGCCCAGAAGATACACACCTGCCTGACACGCCAGCGCGCGCAGATGCTTCCAGATTTCGCCGCCGCGCGGCTGCGCACAGGCCCGAAGCCGCTCCAGCTGATACAGACAGCAGAACATTTCCGGCAGCAGAACCAGCTGCGCACCCTGCCCGGCGCAAGCAAGAACCGCGCGCTGCGCCTGCCGGAGATTCTCCTCCATATCCGGCCCAATGCGATGTTGGGCAAGTCCGATACGCACGTTCATCGGCCGTCTAATTCCGGCTGCTGCCTGCGCAGATACTCCACAACGCCGCCGGCCTCCAGCAGTTCTGCCGGATAGCCTCTGAGCGGCTTCAGGGCAAGGCATTCGCCGGTCGTAAGGTTGGTCACAAGGCTGCGCTCGGTATCAATCTGCAATTTATCTCCGCACCGCACGCAGGCGGTAATCCCCGGGCAGGTGAAGAGCATCATGCCGGAGGCCAGTTCGCTGCGGAAGAACGGGAACAGATAGGATTCCGCAACGACGCAGCGGATCCCGATCTCCCGCATTCCCGCCATGGGCTGCGGATGCGCATGACCATAGCCAAAGCTTTTCCCGGCAATCAGCATATCGCCCGGTGCACAGGAGTCAAGAAACTCCGGGTCAAAGTCCTTCATCAGGCAGGCCGTGATCTGCTTCAGATCTGTCAGGCCAATGTTGGGAATGCCGATGATATAATCGACATCAAAGCTGTCCGGGAACACCCATGCTGCTTTTCCTTGCAGGATCATGCCTCCGCCTCCTTCCAAAAGTCTCTTGGGTCGCAGATCTCGCCCTGTACCGCCGCGGCGGCAACGGCAGCAGCGCTGGCAAGATAGATCTCACTGTCCAAGCTTCCCAGCCGGCCGCTGACATTGAGCGTCTGCGTTGAAATTGCGCGTTTGCCTGCGCCAAGGTATGCCGCCGCACCGTAGCAGAAGTCACAGGTCGGCGAACTCAGGAAGCAGCCGGCGTCTGAAAAAATCTGATAATACCCGCGCCGGATAGCCTCGCTCTGAATGGCTGCTGTTGCGGGCGAGATATAGAGTTTGCGCCCGGGCGCAAGCCGTCTGCCGGACAGCACATGCGCCGCGGCTTCCAAATCCTCAAGACCACCGCCCGCACAGGTGCCGATGATGCCGATATCGATCTGCGTACCGGCTGCTTTTGAAAGCGGGACCGCGTTTGCAATAGAGGGCGGTGCGGCAAGGCAGGGTTCAATACATCCGAGGTCCAGATGAATCAGTTCGGAATACGCATTCTCTGTCTGCGCATCCGCATCCGGGTCAAACACAGCAGAAACGCAGCCGAGATAATTGATCAGGTTGCAGACGGTAACACGGCTGGCAAGCGGCATGCTGCGCGCGCCGGGTCCGCCAAACTCCAGAATTTTGCCGCTGCACCGGGATAGCCCCAGTTCCATCACCAGCGTATGCAGCAGATCGCGGCCCATAACACCGGGCTGGAAGCTGCCGTGCAGTTCAACGCGGACGACCTCCGGAATCTCCATCCAGAGCAGTCCCTGAGTCAGCGGCCGGAGCATTTCCTTCAAGCAGCCGACGCCGAGCGCCCCGATTGCGCCGATACAGCTGATGTGCGTGTCAAAATGCGGCACCAGCATGCCGGGCTCGACCCACTGCTGCTCAATCGCCAGGATGTGCCCGATCCCCTCTCCTTCCGAGAGGTGAAAGCCCTGCTCCTTGGCCCAGCGGCGGCTTTCGGAGATAAAGCGCTCTTGTGTCTGATTGCGGACGGGCAGCATATGATCCAGTGTCATATAGACGTTTTCCGGGTCTGTGATTGTTCCGCCCAGTTTCTCCCGGATCATGGCTTCATACCAGTCGCTCAGGGCTGGCCATGCGTACAGGATCCGCCGCGGCACCCGGAAGGTATAGGCCTCGCCCGCATGTACGGAGTCAACGCCTGCGGTCCGGGCAAAAATATTGTATGTGTAGGACATACGTCACCTCGATAAGCCGCGCTCAGGCAGCAATCAGGAACGCGCCGACCAAGAACAGGCCGACCAGAATGGTCACGATCAGCGTATAGCCAAGGAAGTCCCGGACCTTGATGCCAAGCACGTTTGCCATCGGCAGCGCCCAGAACGGCGTGCAGAGGTTTGTCCACGAGTCGCCGTAAGCAACAGCCATGGCTACACTCTTCATGTCCACGCCAAGCGTTTTTGCCGCCTCCAGCATGACCGGGCCCTGAACCGCCCACTGGCCGCCGCCGGAGGGAACGAAGAAGTTTACAAAGCCGGCAGACAGGAAGGACAGCGCAGACATGGTCTTCGGAGTTGCAATCTTAACGAAAACATTTGCAATCACGGGAACCAGTCCGGAATAGGTCATAATGCCCATGATACCGGCATAGAAGGGGAACTGCAGCAGGACGCCCCAGGACTGAACCGTCTGCTCCTTGAAGGATTCGGCATAGTCCAGCGGATACAGCCACGCCAGCATGCCGAGGCAGAGAATGATCAGATTAAAGACGTTGAGGTCGATGTTGAAGCCGTTCTTGGCAAAGTGATTGATTGCGTACGCAATGCCCATGATGCCGACAAAAATAGACCAGAACCGCATATTTTCGACCTTTTCGGCAAAGGAACCCTTTTTGCGCATCTGCTTGCGCGCATCCTTACGCGCGTTTTCCGCGGCGACAATCGCAGGATCGAGCATGGTCATCTTGCTCGGATCCTTCGGGCTCATCAGAAGCAGACTCAGCGGGATCAGAATCAGAACGCCGGCAGTGCAGATCAGGTTGAAGCTGCCAAACAGCGTCTGACTCAGCGGAATTACGCCCATGTATTCCTCAAACCGGTGTCCGGCTGCTGCGATCTGAAGCGGAATCGCACCAGTCAGGCCCATCTCGTAAGTCATAATGCCCGAATATCCGCCCGCCGCCAGAAGCGGAAGGTGATACGGAACGTTCTTTTTGGACAGCTGTACCGCCATTTCCTTTGCAAGAAACGCACCTGCAATCAGGCCGATGCCCCAGTTGACCCACCAGAGCACAAGCGTGGTAAACGAAAGCAGCAAAACGGCGCTAGAATTCTTTTTCGGGAGACTGCAAAGCTTGACCATGCCGCGGTTGACAATCGGCGATTTTGCAAGCACCGCGCCCGCAATCAGGCCGAACGCAACCTGCATCGTAAAGGCAATCAGTTCCCAAAAGCCCTTCGACCAGTTCTCCACGACTTGGATCGGCGTGGTCGGCGTAAAGATGACGGCCAGGAGTCCGACAATCAGCGTCAGGATGATTGCGATCACGAGCGGATCCGGAAGCACCTTTCGCATCCATGTTTCAAATTTCTGTCCGACTTTAATCAGCATTTGGATTTTCCTCTCTTTCTTCTTCAGTGATTGCGTGCAAAAATCTTCTGTGCAAGGATTTGAAACTCATCCAGCGAAATCAGCGCCTTTCGCTCAGCAGAAAGCGTCTTGACCTCGTCCAGCAGTTCACGCTTAATCTCTTTGGAACTGCATTCCAGTCCAAGCTTGTCCAGCGCAAGTTCAATCGATGCAATGCCGCTGCTCTTGCCGAGCACAATTTCGGGACCAGGATGGCCAGTAAGCTGATAGAGATACGGGAGAATCTCACGCGGGTCGTCCTGGCAGTTTTTGTACCAGCCGGCAATGATGCCGGATTCGATCTGGCTGATGCAGGGGCCGGTGATGGGCCGATTCGGGCGGTCTTCAATGCCGGCGATCTTCCGTATGGCCTGCGCCGTTTCATAGAGTTTATCATACTGTAGGCCGAGATTCACGCCGTACATGCAGAGCAGGCTCAGCGCAACTTCCTCATAGGAGGCGTTTCCGGACCGTTCGCCGAGCGAGGAAACTGTCGTGTGCGCAACATCCGCACCTGCGGCCAGCGCCAGAAGCGTGTTGGCGCTGCCCATTCCAAAGTCGTCGTGGCAATGCACCTCAATCGGCTTTCCTGTCGCCTGCTTCATTTTTCGGATTGCAAAGGAAATGCTGCTCGGAGACAGCACGCCCATGGTGTCTACGCAGCCAAGCGCATCCATATGGCCATCCTTCGCAACAGCCGTGACGATCTGCATAAAATCGTCAAACTGTGCGCGGCTCCCATCGATGGGGAAAAAGACCGTATACAGTCCCCGTTCGCGTGCATAGCTGGTCGCCTCCACGGAAAGCGCAATCGCCTTTTCCAGTGTCCAGCCATACGCGCGTTCAATGAAGCGGCGGCTGGCCGGAATTTCGATGACAACGCCCTCCGCACCGCTGTCGGCAACCTTGTCGATATCTGCCTTCATGCAGCGCGCAAAGGAAAAGATCTTCGGCCCGAGATTACGTTTGACGATGTCTGCGACGGCCTTTGCATCCGCCGCAGAAACGGCGGG